>HHCFR02800__coassemble_1597_pt1 | contig 18893 bp, 16 predicted proteins | sample HHCFR02800__metabat2_low_PE_068 | metagenome-assembled genome bin HHCFR02800
CGCATAAAATATTGCGGGTGGATTGCTTGCGTTTTGCGCGCGGCTGTGTTAGAATAAAGCATACGAAAAACGCTGTGACCGAACGAGTAACCCGGAACTGCGACCGAAAGAGAGCGGCGGCCGTCGGCTGAAAGCTGCCGCAGGGAGGCGCCGGGCGAAGTGCATTCGCGAGCGGATGCGGTGAGCCCTGGGTGAGCCGCGTACGGCGGCGGCACGTTAAGCCGCTTTTGAGTGATAAACCGGAGTGGAACCGCGGATTTTATGCGCATATGCGTATTTTCGCCCCCGAGCGCCTAGTGCGTTCGGGGCTTTTTGTTTTCTCAAGGAGATGATCGATTGTTTTCGAAGCTGAAAGCGGAGCTGGACGCCGTGATGGAGCGCGACCCCGCCGCACGCAGCCGGGCTGAGGTGTACTTCCTCTACGCCGGCTTCAAGGCGGTGCGCGCCTACCGCAGGGCGAACTGGTTTTACCGCCACGATATGAAGTTTATCGCGCGCATGATCTCCCAGCGCGCGCGCCGGCGCACGGGCATCGAGATTCATCCCGGCGCGAAAATCGGGAAGAATCTGTTTATCGACCACGGCATGGGCGTCGTGATCGGCGAGACGACCGAGATCGGCGACAACTGCACGCTGTACCAGGGCGTCACGCTCGGCGGCACCGGCAAGGACCACGGCAAGCGCCACCCGACGCTCGGCGACAACGTGCTGATCGGCGCGGGCGCGAAGGTGCTCGGCCCGTTCCGCGTGGGCGACAACGCGCGCGTCGCGGCGGGCGCCGTCGTGCTCAACGAGGTGCCGGACGACGCAACGGCTGTCGGCGTTCCGGCGCGCGTCGTGCGTATCGGCGGCAAGCGCGTCAACAGCGCGCTCGACCAGATCCACGTCGTCGACCCGGTCGCGCAGGAGATGTGCCGCCTGCGCGTCGAGATCATGCACATGCACGAGGCGCTTGAAGAGAAAAATACGGAGGAATCCGAAGAATCATAAGGAAAGGACACGGTATCTGCCATGCAGCTTTACAACACACGCACCCAGAAAAAAGAGGAATTCATCCCGCACGAGGCCGGCAAGGTCAAAATGTACACCTGCGGCCCGACCGTTTACCACTTCGCCCACATCGGCAATCTGCGCACCTACATCATGGAGGACGCGCTCGAAAAGGCGCTGCGCTACCTCGGCTACGACGTGACGCGCGCGATGAACATCACGGACGTCGGCCACCTTTCGAGCGACGCCGACACCGGCGAGGACAAGATGCTCAAGGGCGCCCGCCGCGAGCACAAGACCGTCATGGAGATCGCGAAGTTCTACACCGACGCGTTCTTTGCCGACTGCGAGAAGCTCGGCGTCAAAAAGCCCGAGATCGTCGTGCCGGCCACAAGCTGCATCGACACGTTCATCGAGATGGTCGAAAAGCTGATCGAAAAGGGCTACGCCTACGTCGCGGGCGGCAACGTCTACTTCGATACCTCGAAGCTCGAGACGTACTACGTGTTCGGCAACATGGAGGAGGAGAGCCTCGCCGTCGGCGTGCGCGACAGCGTGGAGGAGGACGAGAACAAGCGCAACAAGAGCGACTTCGTGCTCTGGTTCACGAAGTCGAAGTTCGAAGACCAGGAGCTCAAGTGGAATTCCCCGTGGGGTATGGGCTACCCGGGCTGGCACATCGAGTGCAGCGGCATCAGCGTCAAGTACCTCGGCGAGTACCTCGATATCCACTGCGGCGGCATCGACAACGCGTTCCCGCACCACACGAACGAGATCGCGCAGAGCGAGGCGTACCTCGGCCACCCGTGGTGCAGATACTGGTTCCACGTTCTGCACCTCAACGACGCGCGCGGCAAGATGAGCAAGTCGAAGGGCGACTTCCTCACGGTCTCGTACCTTGAGGAAAAGGGCTACGAGCCGCTCGCGTACCGCATGTTCTGCCTGCAGTCGCACTACCGCAAGCCGCTGACCTTCACGTTTGAGAGCCTCGACAACACGGTGACGGCGTACCGCAAGCTCGTCGCGCGCATCGCCGCGCTGAAGGCGGACGGCGAACACGACGAGGCGGGCTGCGAAGCGCTGCGCGCGAAGTTCCGCCAGGCGCTCGAAAACGACGTGAACACCTCGCTCGCGCTGACCGCGCTGTACGACGTGCTCAAGGCGAAGCTCCCGGACGCCGACAAGCGCGCGCTGATCGGCGAGTTCGACGCCGTGCTTTCGCTCGGCCTGCTCGAGGCCGCCGAGCGCCTTGCCAAGGAGGCGGCCGGGAAAAAGACCGCGGTCCCGGAGGGCGTCACGGCCGAGGAAGCCGCGGAGATCGAAGCGCTGATTGAAAAGCGCGCCGCGGCGCGCAAGGCCAAGGATTGGGCGACGGCCGACGCGATCCGCGACACGCTCGCCGCGCGGCACGTCGTCGTGACCGATACGCCGCAGGGCATCACCTGGAGAATCGAAAAATAAACGGCATGGGGAGCGCTCCGGCGGGGGCGCTCCCCTTTTCCGCGCCGCGCGGGAGGCGGCCCGCAGCGTATCGGTCGGAAAAAACAAAAAATCTGCATTGACATTCCGCTTTTTGTGGGATATAGTGGAAGTGTATCAACCGCACCATGGTGCGAAAACGGAGGCGTATTGAAATGAACAAGAGAGAACGCGTGATTACCGCTTTAAAGGGCGGCGAGCCGGACCGCGTGCCCGCGGGCTTCTGGTTCCACTTCGGCGGCGAGGCCGCGAAGGGACAGGGCGCGATCGACGCGCACATCGACTACTTTAAAAAGTGCAACCTCGACATGATGAAGATCATGTGCGACAGCTATTTCGACTACCCGAACCCGCTGCAGGTCGAGAAGGCCGAGGACTGGTACAGGATTGAGCCGATGGGGTCGGACCACCCGTTTTTCCGCGAGCAGGTCGAGCGCACGCGCGCGATCGTCGAGGCCGTCGGGCAGGAGGCGCTCGTGCTGTACACGGTGTTCGCGCCGTTTTCCTCGATCCGCTTCGGCTACGGCGACGAGCTCGTGATGCGCACGATCCGGGAGGACCCGAAGGCCGTCTGCCACGCGCTCGACGTGATCGCCGAGGACAACAAGATGTTTGTCAAGGCGCTCTTTGAGGCCGGCGCGGACGGCATCTACTACAGCGTGCAGGGCGGCGAGAAGAACCGCTTCACGGTGGAGGAATACCGCAGGATGATCACGCCGTCCGACCGGGCGGTGCTCGACTACGCGAACACGCTCGGCGCGCTCAACATCCTGCACTGCTGCGGCTGGGCGGGCGACCGGAACAACATCGAGGTCTGGCAGGACTACGAGGCCGCCGCGGTGAACTGGGCCGTGTACGTCGAAAAGATGGGCATGCGCGAGGGCCGGGACTTTTTCCCGAACGTGAAGTGCGTGCTCGGCGGGCTCGACAACACGCCGGCCGGCGTGCTGTACAAGGGCACGGACGACGAGCTCAAGGCGGAGATCCGCCGCCTGTGCGCAAAGACCGGGCGCAGCGGTTTCATCCTCGGCGCAGACTGCTCGATCCAGTCCGACACGCCGTACGAGCGCATCCGCCTCGCGACCGAATACAGGTGAAATTCTCCCGTGCAGCGCGTCCTGCACGGGATTTTTCTGCGGTAAACGATTCGTAGAGTGCGAAACGGGGGGAAATCGACGGGCGATCGGTTGCAAACCGGCGGGCCGGCGGCTAGAATAGAGGGCAGGAGGTGTCGGTTTATGGATGCTGAAAAATTCGGCGCGTTCATCGCAGCGGCGAGGAAGGAGAAGAATATGACGCAGAAGGCGCTGGCCGAGAAGCTGCACGTCACGGATAAGGCCGTCAGCCGCTGGGAGCGCGGGCTCGGCTTTCCGGATATCCACACGATCGAGCCGCTCGCCGAGGCGCTCGGGGTCAGCCTTCTGGAGCTGCTCCACGCCGAGCGGGAGACGGCGGCGCCGGACGCCGGGGCCGACCGCGCGGCGGCGGATGCGGTCGGCTTCTTCAAGGCGGCGTACGGCCGCCGCCTGCACCGCCCGGATTACGAAAAGGCCGTGCTGCGGGCGATTCAGGTCATCGCGGTGATCTTCATGCTGGGCTGCGTGTTCATACGCAACCAGATGCACATGCGCGTGCCGCTCTGGTACGCCGTCGCGGGCGGTGCCGTGCTCGTGCCGCTTGTGATTTCCTACGTCGTGCTCCGGCGCCGGAACGAAAAGGACGCGTGAACGGGCCGCACAGGGCTTGCAGCCGCTCCCGCGCAGCGGTATAATAAAGGGGAAGCATTGCCTGCCGACGGGGCCGGACCGGGCCTGTGGGCGGAGACAGAACCGAGGGAGTGGCTGCATTGAAAACATGCGAGGTTTTCCCCGCGAACACGCTGGGGGAGTACAAATTCGTCGTGATCCTTTCGCACATGGACGGCAAATACCTGCTGAGCCGCCACAAGGCGCGCACGACATGGGAGACGCAGGGCGGGCACATCGCCCCCGCGCTGTTCGCCTATGAGGCGGAGCAAAGGGCGTGAAAGGCGAACGGCCTGCCGCATTCGAGCGGCGGGCCGTTTTTAATATCTCAAAAACATTTTTCCAGCAATTCCATAACAGCCCCGGTGTAGAATTTCGTCAGAAAACGACGGAAAGGGCTGCGAAGAAAAGACGCGTCAGCGCCGCGCGTCGACGGTCCAGCGGCCGGTGATCCTGCCGTTTTCCGCGACGAGCGCCGCGCTGTACAGCGATGTCGTCGGGCAGATGTGCGTCGGGAGCACGTAGAAGACGGCGCCGATCGCCGGGCGCTCGGCTTCGTGGCCGGGCAGCATGCGGTACGTCCAGTGTTCCTCGCTCTGGAAAAGCGCTTCGGCGTTTTCAAGGCCGACGACAACGCCGCGCGCGCCGGCGGGGTCGCTCGCGATGCCCTTGCAGCCGAGGTCGAGCGTGAAAACGCCGTCGGCGGGGTGGCTGACGACGCGCGTCAGCACGGCGGCCGCCGGGGTAAAGGGCAGGTCGGGGTAGCCCGCGCTGTAGCCGGCGTCCCAGAGGAACACCGTGCCCGGCGAGAGAAAGACGTCCGGGTTGGCGGCGTGGCAGGGGAAGGACGGGCTGCCGCCCGCGATGACCGCCGGGATCTCGACGCCGTCGGCCTCGAGGCGGTCGAGCGCGTCGGCGATGGCGGCGACCATTTCGGTGACCTCGGCCTCGCGCTCGAGCAGGTCTGTCGTGTGCACATGCCCGTCGTAGCAGTGCAGGCCGCTGAAGCGCAGCGCCTGCAGCGGGCCGATGGCGCGCATGAAATCGTACAGCCGGGCGGTCTCGACGCCGGTGCGGTTCATGCCCATGTTGACGTCGACGAAGAAGCCGAACGAAGCGCCGCGGCGCGCGGCCTCGCCGTCGAGCGCAAGGAGGCAGGCGCGGTCGTCGGCGAGCGCGTAGAACTGCGCCTGCGGGTATTGCAGCACGAGCGACACGAAGGCCGCAGCTGCCGGGCCGACGAGCGGATAGGCGAGCAGGATGTGCTCGGCCCCGGCCTGCGCCGTCATCTCGGCCTCGGCGAGCGTCGCGCACTTGAAGCGGCGGATGCCCATTTCCATCTGCATCTCGAGCATCGCGCGCATCTTGTGCGATTTCACATGCGGCCAAAGGCGCGCCGCGCCGCCCGCGATCTCGATCGTGCGCCGCGTATTTTCGCGGATTTTGTCGGCGTAGTAGATCAGCGCGGGGGAAAGGATCTCGTTTTCGTTTTCAATTCGGTATTGTTCAGCCTGCATGGCATGGCCTCCTCACAGCGTTTGCCCCAAGTATACGCTGCCGGCCCCGCCGTGTCAAGCCGCCGTTTTTCCCCGCGCGTCCCTTGACTTTTCGGTTTGTATCCAGTATAGTGAAATGGAATTCGGATACAGTGCGGGGAGGCGGTTGCATGGCGGTTCTGATACGCGGCGCGGAGATTTTCGACGGCGGGGGCGGCGCGCCGTTTTTCGGCGACGTCCTCGTGCGCGGGGAAAAGATCGAGGCGGTCGGCCCGCATCTGCCGGCGCCGCCGGACGCGGAGGTCCTCGACGCCAAGGGGCGGATGCTCTGCCCCGGCTTCATCGACATCCACCGCCACGCCGACGTGCAGCCGCTCCTTGGCTGGGACGCGCAGGCCGAGCTGCGGCAGGGCATCACGACGTCGGTTTCCGGCAACTGCGGCATCTCGCTGACGCCGTCCGCCGCGCCGTTTCGCGCGGAGCAGCGCGCGTTTTCGGCCGCGGTGCTCGGCCCGGTGCCGGCGGACGCGCCCGACACGTACCGCGGCTATGCGGAGCGGCTCGGGAAAGCCGCGCTGCCGCTCGACTTCGCGGCGATGATCGGCACCGGCGCGGTGCGCATCAGCCTCAAGGGCTTTTCGCCCGCGCCGTTCACGGCGGCGGAGCTTGAAAGGGCCGCGGCCTGCGTGGAGGAGGCGCTCGCGCTCGGCGCGCCCGGCGTTTCCTGCGGCATCATGTACATGCCCGAATGCTTCAACAGCTTTGCGGAGTACGCTGCGATGCTGCGCCCGCTCGGCCGGTACGGCCGCCCGCTCACGGCGCACATCCGCGGCGAGGGCGACGGCCTTGTCGAGAGCGTCGAGGAGGTCATCCGCATCGCCGAAGCCGTCGGCTGCCCGCTCGAGATCAGCCACTTCAAGTCCTGCGGCATGCAGAACTGGGGGCGGGAGATCTACCGCGCGATCGACCGCATCGAGGCGGCGCGCGCCCGCGGGCTCGACGTGACCTGCGACTTTTACCCCTACTGCGGCGGCTCGACGATGCTCACGACGATGCTGCCGCCGGCGCTTTGCGCGGACGGCGTGGACGCGGCCTGCGACCGGCTCGGCACGGCCGCGGGCGTGGAGGAATTCCGCCGCGCGGTGCGGAAAACGTACCCGGGCTGGGACAACTACGCCGTTTCGCTCGGCTGGGACCGCATTCTGGTCGGCACGGCCGCGCTGCCCGAAAACCGGCGCTTCCTCGGCCTTTCCGTCGCGGAGGGCGCGCGGCGGTTCGGCTTCCCGGACGCCGAGGCGCTCGCCGCGCACCTGATGCACACCGAGGGCGGCGGCTGCGGGATCATCAACCTGAGCATGGACCAGGCGGACGTCGACGCGGTGGCGCGGCTGCCGTATTCGATGCTGATCTCCGACGCGCTGTATGCCGCGACGGATACGCCGCACCCGCGGCTGCTCGGCGCGTTCCCGCGCTTCCTGCGCGCGTATGCGTTCGAGCGGGGCGTCGTCACGCCGCAGGCGGCCGTGCGGAAGATGACGGCGCTGCCGGCTGAGCGGTTCGGCTTTTTGGACCGCGGGCGCATCGCGCCCGGCTGCCGCGCGGACCTGCTGCTCTTTGACCCGCGCGCGTTCACGGACAACGCGGATTTCTCGGGGCAGAGCGATTTCGCCTCCGCCCTCTCGCTCAGCCTGATCGCCGGCGAGGCCGTCGTGCGCGAAGACAAACTGACGGGAAAACGCCCCGGGCGCTGGCTTGGGGCGCGCAAATAAACGACAACCGTTTGAAAAATATTTGTGCCTTTGCCGCGACGAGGAAAGCGGCAATCGGCTTCGCCGACCGGCACAAAAAATAAGGAAGGATGATTTTCATGCAGATCGAAAAGAAACTCGAAGAACTCGGCCTCCGGCTTCCGCCGCCGCCCCCGCGCGGCGGGCTGTACAAGTCCTGCAAGCCGTTCGGCGCGAACCTCGCGTACGTTTCGGGCTGCGGCTGCGTCATCGACGCGCCGGTCGAGGGCAAGCTCGGCGTCGACTTCACGCTCGAGGAGGGCCAGCGCTATGCGCGCGACGCGATGCTCAACGTGCTTTCGGTGCTGAAGGCGGAGATCGGCGATCTCGACCGCGTCAAGAGCTGCGTCAAGATCCTTGTTTTCGTCGCGAGCGCGAACGACTTTTACAGCCAGCCCGCCGTCGCGAACGGCGCGACCGCGCTGCTCGGCGAGCTTTTCGGCGAGGAGATCGGCATCCCCTCGCGTTCGGCCATCGGCGTCAACGTGCTGCCCGGCAATCTCCCGGTGGAGATCGAGGCCATGTTTGAGCTGAAGGACTGAGCGCCGCTTAAGGCAGACTGAAAAATCCCGCAGAGCCTGTGCCCTGCGGGATTTTTTTACGGCTTTTTGGCTTCCCGGACCATGGTCTCCACCACGGCGAAGATGCGCTGCTGCTCCCGGAACGGAAGCTGTTCGATTTCGGCGGAGAGCATGGAAGCCCGCGAGTCAGTTGCTGAAGGTTGCGTCGGCCAGGTAGACGTAGCCTGTGGAGCGCAGCGAGTCGAAGCTGCCCTCGACCTCGATGCGCACGGTCTGCGCGCCGTCGATGACGAGGCTCATGTCGGTCGCGGCGCTGTCGCGCGTGAGGGAGGAGACCTCATACTGCAGGCTGCCGTCCACATAGACGCGCACCGTCGCGGAGAAGCCCTCCGCGCTGTCGCCCTCGACGACCCAGGTGCCGCTCAGCAGGCGGTACTGGCCGCCCGGGGCGTACTCGGTTTCGACGGAGGTCTGGATGACCGGGTAGAGCGCGAAGCTCAGGCCGTTGCCGTAGCTGTTGCCGGCGGCGTCGGCCGCGGTCCAGCCGGAGTCGCAGTCCGTGCCGCCGCTCGGCGAAAGGTCGGTCAGCAGCACCGGGAACATCGCCTCGTACTCGTCGATGCGCGCGGCGATGTCCGCGTCGTCGCCGAGCAGGTCGTAAGCGCCCTCGAGCGTCGAAACGGCGGATTCGTAATCGCCGTTGTCGGCATAGCCGGCGGCCTCGTCCAGCACGGCCTCCTTATACTGCTGCCGGTAGGTCTCGATCTGCTCGGTCAGGCGGTCGTCCTCGCGCGTCGCGTCCTCGAGCAGCTGGATCGCGCCGGCGTAGTCGCCCTCATCGGCGAAGCCCTGCGCGGTCTTGAGCAGGCCCTCCACGTAGTCGTCCAGCTCGGCCGCCTGCAGCTCCTCGAGCTTTGCGGCGATGTCCGGGTCGTCGCCGAGCACGTCGCTGCTGTTCAGCAGCACGGCCTGCGCGCCGCGGTAGTCCTTGCTGTCCGCGAGCGATTGCGCCTCCTCGAGCACCTGCTCCTTATAGGCGGCGCGCACGGCTTCGATCCGCGCCTGCGCCGCCTCGTAATTCGTGTCGTCCTCGATCACTTCGCCGTAGCGGCTGATGGCCCCGGCCGCTTCGCCGCTCTCCTCGAGGTACTGCGCTTCGTTGAACGCATCCTTGGAGGCGTTCAGCGCCTCGATGCGGTCGACGGCGGTGTCCAGGTTGCTGTCGGGGAACAGGCGGCGCAGGCGGTCGAGCAGCTCATAGGCGGTCGTGTAATCGGTTTCGCCGTTGTTGTAGCGCTCGACGACCGTTTCCGCGTAGGTCTGCATCTCGTCGGCCATGCCGCGCAGCTCCTCTTCGGAAAGCTGCGGCAGGATCTGCGTCACGGCGGCGTAGTCGTTCTCTTCGAGCGCGCGGGTCAGCCGCTGCATCGGCGCGTTGAACCACACGGCGATGCCGACGACCGTCGCGATCACGGCCACGGCGATCGGCAGCGCGATCCAGAGCCATTTCAGCGAGCGCTTTTTGCGCGGTTTGTCCTCGTCGTATTCCTCGTAGACGTAGTCGTCCCCGTAGGGGATGGGCTCGTTCTCCTGCGGCATGAGGCTGTAGCCCTCCCGGTAAACGGGCGGCTGGGGTTCGGGAAGCTGCTCGCCGGAGGAGAGCTCCTCCGGAAACGCGTCTTCCGGCGTATCCTCCGCGGCGGGCTCGCCGTCGTGTGCGGATGCTTCGTCCCCGCCGGGCGCGGGTTCCGCTTCGCCGTCGGCTTCGGGGGCGGCTTCCGCATTGATCGCGGTTTCCGCTTCGGCTGCGGGCGCGTCGCTTTCATCGTCCCCGGCCTTCACTTCGGCCGGCGCCGCGTCTTCCGGCGCGGCGGTATCGACTGCATCGGCCGCATCGGCCGCGGCGCGCACGGCGTCGGGCAGGACGACCGGGCTGCCGCAGACGTCGCATTTCGTCGCGCCTTCCGGCAGCGTGGAACCGCAGTATATGCAAAACATAGGCTGACCTCCTTCTGGGTTGATTGCTTTAAGAATACAATATTCCGCAGAATCTGTCAAATTCTTTCCCTGAAAAATGCAGGCGCGCCGCAGAAAAACGCATCTGCGGCGCGCATATTTTCAGAAATTTTCCAAAGACCGCGGTCAGTCGGCGATTTTCGCCTCCCAGAGGCGTTTCTGCTCCGGCGAAACGGTCTTGAGCGCGGCGAGCGCATACGGCTTGCCGAGCGCCTCCCACTTCGTCTTGCCGATGTCGTGGTAGGCCATGATCTCGGCGCTTTGGATGCAGGCGTACTGCGCCTTGAGCGCGCGGATCGCCGCGAAGTGCGCGTCCGTGTCGTTTACGCCCGGGATGATCGGGCAGCGCAGCGCGACATTTGCGCCGGCCGCGTCCAGCGCCCGCAGCGTTTCGAGCACCGGCTCGAGCGGCGCGCCGGTCCAGCGCAGGTGTTCGTCCGGATCCGTGTGCTTGCAGTCGAACAGAAACAGGTCGACGAGCGGGAGCAGCTTTTGCAGCCGCGCGGGCGGGATCAGGCCGTTCGTCTCGAGCGCCGTGTGGATGGTGCGGCTGCGGCACCCCTCCAGAAGCTCCACGAGCAGGTCGAAGTGCAGCGAGGCCTCGCCGCCGGAGAACGTCACGCCGCCGCCCGAGGACTTGTAGTATTTCGCGTCCTTTTCGATCGTGCGCAGGACCTCCGCCGCGTCCATCTCTCGGCCGGAAAGTTCCAGCGCGCCGTTCGGGCAGAGCTCCGCGCAGGCGCCGCAGGCCGTGCATTTCGCGCGGTCGAAGGTGTGCGCGCCGTTTTCGAAGGTGTGCGCGCCGTTCGGGCAGACCGCGCAGGCGCCGCAGGCGACGCACTTCTCGGCGCGGTACAGCAGCTCCGGCGCGGCGGAGAAGCTCTCGGGGTTGTGGCACCACGCGCAGCGCATGTTGCAGCCCTTGAAAAACACCGTGGTGCGGATGCCCGGCCCGTCGTATACGCAGAAGCGCTGAATGTCAAAAATCAAGCTTTTCATTGTGGTTCCTCTTGGTATGTGGAATTGCGCCGGCCGCGCATGGGATCAGGCGCCGTAGGTCGTGCGCTCGATGATCTCGCGCTGGACGACCGGGTTCAGCGTGACGAAGCGCGCGCTGAAGCCGCCGATGCGCACGAGCAGGTTCTGGTAATTCTCCGGGTGCGCCATCGCGTTTTCGAGGTCGTCGCGCCCGACGACGCAGAGGTTCGTCTGCACGCCGCCGTTTTCGTAGAACGCCTTGAGCACGGCGCCGACCTTATCCATCGAGCCGGCGAAGAGCTCCTTCGTGAAGCGGACGTTGTTGATGACGCCGACGTGCTTCGAATTGTCGAACTTCGACATCGAGTTGAGCAGGGCGGTGATGCCGTTCTTATCCGCGCCGATCGAAGCACCGTTTCCGTTCGCCATCGCGCTGCCGCGCTTTCTGCCGCAGGCGGAGGCCTCGCACAGGCTGCCCCACTCCGCGCTCATCGAGTTGTTGACGCTGACGATGTTGTAGTGGTCGAGCCCGGCGGCCTTGCCCGCGGCGATCGTCATGTCGGCGAGGTCCGCGAACAGGCGCGTCGCCATCGCGTCGGCCGCATCGTCGTCGTTGCCGTATTTGGGCGCGTCTAAGCAGAGCCTGCGCTCCGCGTCGTAGCCCTCGAAGTCGCAGTCGAGGATGTGGACGAGCTCCTCCAGCGTAAAGCGCTTCCGGTCGTAGACGAGCGTCTTGATCGCCGTCAAGCTGTCGGCGCAGCTGATGATGCCGAACATCTCGCTCGAGGCGTTCAGGTAGCGCACGCCGCCCTCAAAGACCGGCTTGCCGCGCGCGATGCAGTCGTCGAGCAGCAGGCTCAGGTGCAGGTAAGGCGCGTTTTCGCCGGCGACCGCGTAGTTCAGGTACTTGTGCACGGCGAAGCTGTCGATGATCGGCTTGAGCTGCGCGAGCACCGCGTCGTACAGCTTTTCGAAGGTATCGAATTCGGAGAGCGCGCCGGTCTCCACGCCGCAGCGGACGTTCTGGAACTTGTCGACGCCGTTGTGCAGCGCGATTTCGAGCGCCTTGAGCGCGTTGATGCCGTTGTTCGGCGTGCCGACGCTGCGGCCGACGAGCACGTATTCGCCGCAGCCGAACGGCACGTACTGCTCGGCCTCCTCGCGGGAAACGCCGTAGACCTTCTGCACCGCGGGGATGTTCGTCTCGTCGGAATAGATGATCGGGAACGTCGTGCCCTCGGCGTTGACCTCCATCGCCTTGCGGAAGACTTCCTCGCTCATGCCGCTGTAGTAGCGCAGCGTGAGCTGCGGCACGACCTCGCGGAACCGGCGGGAGGCCTCCATGATGACCATGGCGAGGCGGTCCGCCGCTTCGGGACGGCGGCGGCCGAGGCCGCCGATGATCACGCGGCAGTCGTGGATCTTGTTGATCTCCTTGAAGTGCTTGTAGAGCGCGAGCACGATCTGGACGCCGTCCTCCTCGGTGATGCGCCCGGCGTCGACGTCGGCGGCGTAGAGCCCGCCGAGGTAGTCGTCCATGCGGCCGTAGTTCATCAGGTCGGAGCTGACCGCGTAGATCCACATCAGCTGCACGCCCTCGAGGAACGTCTTCGGCGGGTTGTGCTGGATCGCGAGGAGCGCGTCGGCCAGCGCGGCGAAGCGTCTGCGCGCCGTCTCGCTCTGCGCGGTTTCGCTGAACGCAAGCGCCTGCTCGCGGTAGCGCGCGCACGCGCCGCGCAGGCTTTCGATCCACATCTTGAGCGCGGTGTAGAACGAGGACGCGCCGTTCTTCTCGGCCGCCGCGTCGATCTCGCGGTCGAGGCCGTCGAAGCCGAGCGTCATCAGCTTTTCAAAGTCGAGGTTCGTGCCGGCGACGCGGCAGTCGCAGTTGCCGGCGCCCGCGCCCTGGTAGCCCTTCGGCGGCACGTAGCCGTAGCGCTTCGCAAACGCGAGGTCGAGCTTGCGCGCGGTGGTCTCCTCGTGCCAGAACATGTGCACGGTCGAAAGCTCCGTCTTTTCCTCTTCGGTCAGCTCGTTTTCGCATTCGCGCCTGGCGAGCAGGAAATCGAACTCGTCGAAGTAGTACGTGTAGCAGCAGCCGATCTGCGCCGAGTAGCCGCCCACCTGCGAGGTGAAGCCGGCGAAGTCGTGCTCGTAGCGGCCGGCGATGCCGTCGTTTTCATCCATCGGCACGAGGATGTGCCGCAGCTGGAAGTCGAGGCATTTGGCCTCGCGGATGTAGATGTCGTCGCTGTTCGCCTTGTAGATGCGCGTGAATTCGATCGCATTGCGCAGCTTCTGCAGATTGCTTTTAAACATAAAAATCACCATTCCTTATTTTTTGTGCCGGTCGGCGAAGCCGATTGCCGCTTTGCCCGTCGCGGCAAAGGCACAAATCGTGTGTGAAAAAGTATTTTTCACACTACGCCGCCTCGACCCAAAATTCTAATTTATTGATGCGGAGGCTTGCTTTTCCTCCGCGGATTGCCGTATAATGGGGACATCCCGAAAGGGGGGATACGATGAGCGATGAGATCGTGCGGCTGCACTACAACGAGGCGGAGCTGCGCCGCGACGGCGCGAAGGCGCTCCACCAGTTCGGCGTGCACGCCACCTACAAGATCCATACGCATGATTTTTACGAGCTGTTCCTCGTGCCGAAGGGCAGCGCCGTGCATGCGGTCAACGGCCGGTCGCAGCTTCTGACCGAGGGGTCGTTCGTCCTGATCCGCCCGAACGACGTGCACCGCTACGAGCTGTTCAACAGCGATGCGTTTGAGATCATCGACATCGGCATTCCGGAAACGCTTTTCCTCAAAATCTGCGACTACCTCGACGTGGAGCGCGGCGTGTTCGACGCGCCGGCGCTCTCGCCGCACTGCGTGCTTTCCGGCGCGGTGCTCAGCGACGTGCGGCGCAAGCTGCTGCACAGCGGCCGTGTGGAAAACCCCGAGGACGGGTACCGCTTCATGCGCAGCGTCTTTCCGTACCTCGTCGGGCTGTTCCTCACGGCGCCCGCGCCCGAAACGCAGCTGCCGCAGTGGCTCTCCGCGCTGCTTGAGGCGATGGACGAGCGGGAGAATTTCATCGCGGGCCTGCCGCGGCTTCTGGCGCTCGCGAATATGTCGCAGGAGCACCTGACGCGCTCGTTCCGGCGGTACCTCGGCGCGACACCGACCGCGTTCATCAACGCGAAGCGGCTGGGCCTTGCGGCGGAGCTGCTGCTCACGACCGAGACGCCGGTCATCGACGTGGGCGGCCTGTGCGGCTTCAACAGCCAGAGCCGGTTTTACCGGCTGTTCACCGAGCGCTTCGGCTGCCCGCCGAAGGCGTTCCGGGAGACTTTCCGGAACCAGCCGGAGCCGCCCTCCCCATTCACATCATAGTGCTTTTTAACGCCGTTTTCATCCACCGGATTGACCTTTGTTTCCACTATATTGATTAAAAACGCGCCTGCCCGCAGCTCGATGCTGCAGGCAGGCGCGTCCGTTTGAAAAAGCCGGGGCCGCGGTCTGTTTTACTGGGTCAGGACGACGTCCTCTTCCCGGAAGCCGCCGCCCTCCGCGGTGAAGAGCGACGCGTGGGGCGTGCCCTCGCTCTTAAAATCGTTCTTGACAATGGATTCGACGATGTAGGTCTGCGTTCCGGTCTCGGGCAGCCAGACGAGGTCCGCGGCCGTCAGGAAGTTCGCGTAGAACAGCACGTTGTCGCGGTACGTCGAAGTCGCGCTGGTGTAGCCCTCGCCGGCTATGACGTCGAGCGCATCGCCGTCGGCGCTGACGCCGCAGGACGACTCGGCGCCGTAGAAATTCGTGTAGTCGCCGCCGAGCGCTTCCTCGCGCGGATAAAAGCTGCAGGCGTCGGTAAAGCGCTGGCTGCTGCGGTCGGGCGGCAGCCATGCGGAATCGATCAGGCCGTTCAGCGCGTCGTACGGCACGAGCGCGGTGATGTAGCCGGCCCCGTAGGCGGCGATGGCGTACGGCGGGAACGTGATGGCGAGGCCGTCGCGCGTGAAGTACCAGTAGTTCTGCGTCTGCGTGCCGTCGAACACGCTGCGGATGTTGCCCGCCGGGTCCGGCAGGTCGGGCTTTGCGCTGCGCAGCGCCTGCGTGAACGCGTCGATCAGGCTGTCTCTGGCCTGCGCGTTTTCATCGTCGATCAGGTCCTCGAGCGTCAGCAGCGCGCCGGTCTCGAGGTCGAACGTGTAGGTGAAGCGGCTGCTCATCGGGTGCGCGCCGCCGAGGTACGCCGCGGCCATGAACTGCAAACTCAGCGCGCCCGACGTGGCGTAGGCGTCGAACAGCTTCAGCGTGTAGTCGTAGGGGTAGCCCGCGGCGTAGCGGCGGCCCTGCTCGATCACGTCGTCGCGCTCTTCGGCCACGCTCGCGTAGAGCGCCGTCAGCGCTTCGCCCGAAACGATCGCCTCGCCGACCTCCGGCTTGTCCGACACGTGGACCTGTATCCGGGCGATGCTGGTCTGCGCAGTGGCCTCGGCGGTGTTCTCCTCCGAAACCGTCACGATCACCTGCCGCTCCGTGTCGGGGAAGATGCGGGCCAGCGCGTTGTGGGCGCGGCTCAGCAGGTCGGTCGTCCGGCCGAAGATCTCGTCGAGGTTGTCGGGCGTGGAGTCCTTGCCGCGGATGGACTCCACGGCGCAGTATTCGCCGCGCAGGCGCACGTAGCACAGCCCCTGTCCCGCCGCGACGAAATCGCGGATGGCCGCGTATTTTTCTTCGCCTTCGCTGTTGTCTATTGTCTCGGAAAGCCCGACGAGCGCCGCGCTGAGCGCGTCGCCGGTCACGTCCATGGCCTTCATTTCGCGGAAGAGCTCCACGTCGTCGGCGAAGAACAGCGCCATCACCGCGCCGCCGATGGAGAAGCCGGCCTTGAGGTAGGAGGCCGCCGACACAAACTTGCCGACGCCGTACAGCGCGGCCTTCGGCAGCGCGGCGAGGCGCGCCGCGGCCATATCCCCGCCGCCGGTCAGGGCGAACTTCGCCCACGGCTCAAAATTGTCGGCGAGCTCCGCGGCCGCCTTTTCCAGCAGTTCGGAGAAATCGTAGGCGCCGTTCAGGTTCAGCGTGAAGTCCGCGTAATCGCCGAAGGCCTTTTTGCCGAGCTGCTCCACGTAGTAGGAGAACTCCAGCGTCACCGTGCCGATGAGCGCTTCGGCGGCCTCCTTCAGGTGCTTGTCGTCCGTGTTGTCGCGGATCGCCTCGAGCAGCGAGAGCTTCTGCTCGTAGCTCTCGCTGAAGTGCAGCAGCACCAGCGCCTCGGAGACGTTCGAGACGGTCGCGGCGGCGTTCTGGATCAGGTCGACGCCCGCGCCGAGCGATTTCAGCGTTTTGGCGGCCTTTTCCAGCAGGCCCATGTCGAGCACCGCGGAGAACGAGACGCTGCCGAGCTGCATGGCCTGCTGGACCGCGTTGGCCTGCGCGGTGTATTCGGCCTGCGCGGAGAGCGTCTCGGTGAAGTCGCGCTCCTGCATGGCGAGGATCTTCGTCAGGTATTCGATGTAGGCGTCGGTGTCGAGCGATTTGCCGAGCAGCTTGTGCGTCGCCCAGAGGATGGCCTTTTCCGCGCCGCTGCGCGACTCGATGTCGTCGGCCCAGGCGCAGTACGCGTAGTTCGCGGTGTTGCGCAGGAGCAGGTCGTTGTTGACGCCGTAATAGTAGTCCTCGTAGCGCTGGAAAACGCCTGCGCGCACGGCTTCGGCTTCGGCGGCTTCCTCCGCCCATACGGGCGCGGGCAGAACGCCGAGCAGGAGCAGCAGGCTCAGCGCCAGCGCGGTGAAGCGCTTTGCGGTCCGTTTCATTCGGCGCTCGCCTCACTTTCCGCAGCGCCGTCCTCCGGCGTGAAATCGGCCGGGTACGTCCCGGTCAGCAGCGCAAGGCAGAATTCCTCCACCTCGGCGTCAAAGGCGGCGTCGCGGGCCGCCGCGTCCAGCTCCGCCGCCGTCCAGTCCTCCGGGGCCTTGCCGTCGTCCAGCGCGGTCAGGTCGACCGCGATCTCCTGCGGCGCGCCGGCCGGCGCGTCCGCGGCGGCGTCCAGCACGAGCGCGTACAGCGTTTCCTCAAAGTCGTTTTCGTCTTTGGCCGTGCGCTCCGCCTCCGCAAGGCAGTCCATCATGTACGCGCTGTAGTCCGGCAGGGAGACGGTGGCGGTCAGCCGGACGCGTTCCGCATCGTCCGTTTCCACCGCGCAGTTTTCGACCGCGACCCTGGCTTTCAGCTTCACGGCCAGCCGCTCGGCCGGCGCCGCACAGCCCGCCAGCACCGCAACGGCGAGGCTGAGGGCGGCGGCGAGCGCCAGCCATCGTTTGGTTTTGAACATGTTGTTCCCTCCTGTAATTTCTTTACATTCAGTATACATGCAAAGGCGGGCGCACGCAAGGGAGGAAACTGCGTTTTCTGCGATTGACGCATTTCGCGCGGGCGGCCGTACCTGCGCTCGATCCACTACAAGGACGTGCGTCCGGCGCTGCCGCTTGACCGGATCCACGTCCCGCTCGGCCGCGGCGCGCCGTCTGTAAGGCGCTTTGCTCAGTTGCCGTTTGCGAACGCGATGTCGACGTCGCCGTTGTTGCACGATACGCGCAGCGCTTTTTCGCCGTCGTCCTTGTCGCCGGGCAGATTGCTTTCGCCCTTTTTGAGCTCGGTCTGGATCGAAAAGTCGTCGTAGCTGCCGGCGACCGCGCCGGAAATGTCCCCGTTTTTGGCGCTGAGGGTCAAAGCGCTGCCGACGTCCAGCGTCTCAAAGGCGATGCTGCCGCCGTTTGTGGAAAGGCTGATCTGCCCGGTTACGGCCAGCGCGGGGAGGGTGATGTCCTCGTTCGTCGTGGAAATCGCGAGGCTTTCCAGAAGCGCGTCCGGGACCTGCAGCGATATTTTGCGGTCCTCGGCGGCGGGCTTGCTGCCGATGTAATCGGTCCATTCCTTATTGCTCGCGCCCGTCATCGTCAGGATGCTTTCGTCGGAGACGGAGATCTCGTAGTATAGCCTGACCTGGGACGATGCCTTTGCGGAGGCCGATGCTGTCGGCGTCTGCGAGGGGCGGTCTAAAATAAGTTTTTGAGAAAAATTTTGAGAAAATAAGCCCACATACGACAAAAGCCAGCGGGACGTTGCCCGCTGGCCTGTTCGTTCGGTATTTACTCGGTCTCTCTGGCGTCTTCGTCCAGCATGCCGAAGTGGATGAGCGCGTCGATAATCGCCGCGCGCTTCTCCGACGGGCAGTTCGGACGCTTCTTCGCCGACATCCCGGCTTCCTCGTAGGAGAAATGCTTCTCCAGCCCGAACTCGTCCTTGACGTTCGCGATGTACAGCGGGGACACCTTCAGGCCGTGCGTCTCCAGCACGTAAGCCTGAATCTGCTTGTACGTCGGCTTCTTGACCTTTCCGCCCATGCCAAGCTCCGACGGGGTGATGTCAACGTACGCGTAGCTCTTGACGGACTTTTCTCGGGTTAGGAGGCATACCGTCTCCACATGGCACGAGAGGATAGAAAGTACGTCATTTGCCGGGTGGTTCGTCCGACTTGATCCACCGCTGTTTTTGTCCTCTCGGTCGTAAGGGGGAATATATCGACTACATTTTGTCTGAAAAAACATATCAATATCTTCTAAATCTACAAAGTCATTATTCACTCACGGCAGTTTTGCAGCAAGTTTAAAAAATGTCGGCATTGGTTCTCTTGGCATTCTCATTGGCAATATTGTTCGAGGCGGCATTAAACCAGCTGGGAACTTAAAATCATCCTTTAATAAATCGGAAGATGGAACAGAAATACTAATATCCCTAATATCGCCAATATCTAATGTAAGCGAATCTGAAAGTGAATCAGGGTTAGTATCTTCTTCAATTTTTCCCTTAAAAGTTAACC
>HHCFR02800__coassemble_1644_pt1 | contig 18328 bp, 13 predicted proteins | sample HHCFR02800__metabat2_low_PE_068 | metagenome-assembled genome bin HHCFR02800
GAAACGCAAAAAGAGCGGGAAACCGCTCTTTTCCTTTATCCATATGCTTTTTATCTGCGACGCCGCGGCGCGGATATCCATTACAGGGAAATCTGCGCATCCGGCTTTTCCTCGCCGTTCGGCAGCGCGCCGAGGGCGGGGATTTTCTTTTTGTAGCGCGCCGGGTTCTGCAGATAGCCCTCCCGATAGAGTACGGCCGAAAGAACGCGCTGGCCCTTCTTGAGCGTCATCGCTGCGACGCCCTGCGTGTTCTTCGTCGTCTTCGGCGCGATCAGCCCCGTGTTGAAGAGCAGCATCCGGCCGCTCGAAGCCGTCAGCAGCACGTCGCAGTCTTCGGGAAGCTGCAGCGCCGCGACGAGCGGGGACTTGTCCGAATACGCGTTCAAAAGCTTACGGCGGTTCGTCTTCGTGCTGTAGGCCGAAAGCTCCACCTTCGCGACCTTGCCGTTCTCAAAGACGAACAGCATGAAGCCGCTGTAGTCGGTCGTGACCGCCATGGCCGCCGCCGTCTCGCCCTCGTCCATCTGCAGGCGCGCGGGGATGTACTCCCCCATCACGCTGGCCTTCGTATCGGCAAAGTCGGCGGCGCGCGTCTTGTACACCTGCGCCCGGTCGGAGAAGAACAGCAGCTCCGCCGCGTTCGTCGACTCGAGCTGGTGCACGATCGCGTCGCCCTCCTTGAGCTTCTGCTCGCCGCCCATGCGCAGCGAAAGCGGCGTGATCTTTTTGAAGTAGCCCTCCTGCGTGAAGAACAGGTTCACCGGGTAGTCCGGGATCTCTTCGACCGGCTCCTCCTCGCGGATCTCGTCGGCGTAGAGGATCAGGCTGCGGCGCGGCTGGCCGTACTTGCGCGCGATCTCCGAAAGCTCGCGCGTGATGATCGTCTTGATGCGCGACTTCGACGCGAGGACCGCTTCCAGATCGCGGATCTCCGCCTCGAGGCTCTCGATCTCCGCCGTGCGCTTCAAAATGAACTCGCGGTTCAGGTGGCGCAGCCGGATCTCCGCGACATACTCGGCCTGCACCTCGTCGATGCCGAAGCCGATCATCAGGTTCGGCACGACCTCGCTCTCCTCCTCCGTCTCGCGGACGATGCGGATCGCCTTGTCGATGTCGAGCAGGATCGCCTGCAGGCCCTGGAGCAGGTGCAGCTTCTCCTTCTTCTTCGAGAGGTCGAAATACGTGCGGCGGCGGACGCATTCGATGCGAAACGCCGTCCACTCCTCGAACAGCTCGCGCACGCCGAGCACGCGCGGCACACCGGCGATCAGCACGTTGAAGTTGCAGGCAAAGCTGTCCTCGAGCGTCGTCATCTTGAACAGGCGCTGCATCAGCTTTTCCGGGTCGGCGCCGCGCTTGAGATCGATCGTGATCTTCAGGCCGTCGAGGCCCGTTTCGTCGCGGATGTCGGTCAGCTCCTTGAGCTTGCCCTGCTTGACGAGGTCGATCACCTTTTCGACGATCGCCTCGATCGTCGTCGTGGGCGGAATCTGCGTGATGTCGATGCAGTTTTCCGCCTTGTCGTACGTGTAGCGCGCGCGCACCCGGATGCTGCCGCGGCCCGTGCTGTAGATCTGCTCCATCGTCTTGCGGTCGAAAATGATCTGGCCGCCGCCCGGGAAGTCCGGCGCCTGCATCGTCGAGAACAGGTCGTGCTTCGGGTTCTTCATCAGCTCGATCGCCGTGTTGCAGACCTCCGCGAGGTTGAACGGGCAGATCGACGACGCCATGCCGACCGCGATGCCGGTGTTGGCGTTGACGAGCACGGAGGGGAACGCGGCCGGCAGCAGCGTCGGCTCCTTCATGGTGCTGTCGTAGTTGTCGACAAAATCGACGGTGTCCTTGTCGATGTCGCGGAACAGCTCGCGGCAGATGTCGTCGAGCCGCGCCTCGGTGTAACGCGAAGCGGCCCAAGCCATATCGCGCGAATAGAATTTGCCGAAATTGCCCTTCGAATCGACGTACGGGTGCAGAAGCGCCTCATAGCCGCGCGAAAGGCGCACCATCGTGTCGTAGATGGCGGCGTCGCCGTGCGGGTTCAGCTTCATCGTCTGGCCGACGATGTTCGCGCTCTTCGTCCGCGCCGAGCCGAGCAGATTCATCTTATACATGGTGTAGAGCAGCTTGCGGTGCGAGGGCTTGAAGCCGTCGATCTCCGGGATCGCGCGCGACAGGATGACGCTCATCGCGTACGGCATGAAGTTCTGCCGGATCGTGTCGTTGATGTCCTGCTCGACGATCTCGCCCGCGCCCGCGATGAAGCCCTGCATTTTCGTGGCGTTCTCACGCCGCGGCTGCTGTTTTTTTCTCGCCATGTCCTCTCTCCTTTACTGTCAGATTCGCACGGCCGCCCTGCAGCGGCTGCGCGCCCTCTCAAAACGCCCGTTCGCTCCCGTCAGGAAACGTCCAGATCGTCCATATATTCGCTGCCGTGCTCGGCGATGTAATCCTTCCGGCCGTTGAGGTTGTCGCCGAGCAGGATGTCGAACATCTGCGCCGTGCGCTCGGCGTCGCCGGGCTTCACCTGGATCAGGCGGCGCGTCTTCGGGTTCATCGTCGTCAGGTTCATCATATCGGGGTCGTTTTCGCCGAGGCCCTTCGAGCGCTGGATCGTGTACTTCTGGCCCTTGAGCTCCTCGAGGAACTGCTCCTTCTCGCGCTCATTGTAGGCGAAAAACGTCTTGTCCTTCGAGGTGATCTCGTAGAGCGGCGATTCCGCGATGAACACCTTGTTCTGCTCGATCAGGTCGGGCGTCAGCCGGTAGAGCATCGTCAGCAGCATCGTGCGGATGTGGAAGCCGTCGACGTCGGCATCGGTGCACAGGATGATCTTGCTCCAGCGCAGATTGTCCATATCGAACGTCGCGAGGCTCTTGTTCGCCTTCGTCTTCACCTGCACGCCGCAGCCGAGCACCTTGATGAGGTCCGTGATGATCTCGCTTTTGAAAATCTTGTCGTAGTCGGCCTTAAGGCAGTTCAGGATCTTGCCGCGGATCGGCATGATCGCCTGATAGTTCGGGTCGCGCGCCTGCTTGACCGCGCCGAGCGCCGAGTCGCCCTCCACGATGAAGATCTCGCGCTCCGCCGTATCCTTCGAGCGGCAGTCGACAAACTTGGCGACGCGGCCCGTGATGTCCATCTTCGCCGTCAGCTTGCCCTTGAGGTTCAGCCGCGTGCGCTCGGCGTCCTCGCGGGAGCGCTTGTTGATGAGCACCTGCGCGCCGATCTTCTCGGCCTCCATCGGGTTTTCGATGAAGTAGACCTCCAGATTGTGGCGGAGCATCTCGACCATGGCCTCCTGGATGCCCTTGTTGTTGATGGCCTTCTTCGTCTGGTTCTCGTACGAGGTCATCGTCGAGAACGAAGACATGACGAGGACGAGGCAGTCCTCGATATCCTGAAACTTGATTTTGCTTTCGGACTTGTTGTACTTGCCGTTCTGCTTCAGGTACGCGTCGATCTGATAGACGAACGCGTTCTGCACGGCCTTGTCCGGCGCGCCGCCGTACTCGAGCCAGCTCGAGTTGTGGTAGTATTCCGTCAGGTGCAGGCGGTTGGAAAAGGCGAGTGCCACGTTGATCTTCACGTTGTAAAGGGGAAGGTCTTCACGGTCGCGCACCCGCTTTTCGGACTGCCAGAACTGGACAGAGGTCATCGCGTCGTCGCCGCAGAGCTCGCGCACGTGGTCCTCGATGCCGTTTTCGTAGCAGAAAACCGTAGTTTCAAACTTTTTCGGCGCGACCTCGTTCTTGAAAATAAACTTCACGCCCGCATTGACGATCGCCTGCCGGCGGAGCGTGTCCGTATAGTACTCGACCGGCACCGCGATGTCGGTAAAGACCTTGAGGTCCGGCTTCCAGCGAATGACGGAGCCGGTGTCCTTCTTCTTCGCGTACGGCTCCTTTTTCAGGCCGCCGACGTTCTCGCCGCGCTCGAAATGCAGCGTGTAACGGAAGCCGTCGTAGCGGATGTCCGCATCCATGTATTCCGAGGCGTACTGCGTCGCGCAGAGGCCGAGGCCGTTGAGGCCGAGCGAAAAATCGTAATTGCCGCCGTCGTTGTTGTTGTATTTGCCGCCCGCGTACATCTCGCAGAAAACCAGCTCCCAGTTGTAGCGGTTTTCGCGCTTGTTGAAATCGACCGGGATGCCGCGGCCGTGGTCCTCCACCTCGATGGACTGGTCGAGAAAGCGTGTAATGGTGATCTCCTTGCCATAGCCCTGCCGCGCCTCGTCGATGGAGTTGGAGAGGATCTCAAAGATCGCGTGCTCGCAGCCGTCAAGGCCGTCCGAGCCGAAAATAACCGCCGGGCGCAGCCGCACGCGGTCGGCGCCCTTGAGGCTCGTGATGCTCTCGTTGCCATAGTTCTGTTTTTTTGCCACAGCGTTTCGCTCCTTTCCGCAGGATTTGCAATGCCGGACCGGGTGACGGGCATGGAAAATCGGGGCAGCTTCTGCCCTGCCCCGGTTCTCCGCTTCACCCGCACGCCGGCCGGCCCGGTATAAACAAACGTAAAGGGAATGCACTGCACATTCCCTTTCGTTCAAGGTTAATCCAGTTGTTCGGGTGTGTTTTCGGAACCGCCCGCCGGCGCTTCCTGCGCGGACTCCGCCGGGATCTCCGCCGGAACGGCTTCCGCAGCCTGGCTCATGCCGCTCGGCAGCAGGCGGCCCTCGATGACGTCGATGAACTCGTCCGCATCGAGCTTCTCCTTCTCGAACAGCACGCCGGCCAGACGGTGGAGCACGTCGATGTGGTCGGTGAGCACCTTCTCGGTCTTCTGGTAGGCGTCGAAGATGATCGACTTCACTTCCTCGTCGATCTCCGCGGCCGTCTCCTCCGAGTAGTTGCTGACATGGCCCATTTCCTTGCCGAGGAACGGGTTGCTGGTGTCCGTGCCGTAGGTGATCGGCCCGAGACGCTCGCTCATGCCGTACTTCGTGACCATCGCGCGGACGATCTTCGTCGCGCGCTCGATGTCGTTCGAAGCGCCGGTCGAGATGTCGTCGAGCACGAGCGCTTCGGCGACGCGGCCGCCGAGCAGGACGATCAGCTCTTCCTTCATCTCGTTGCGGCTCTTGTACGATTTATCCTCGGACGGCAGGTGCATCGTATAGCCGCCTGCCATGCCGCGGGGGATGATCGAAATCTGGTGGACCGGGTCCTGCGAATCGCAGTAGTACGTCGCGACCGCATGGCCGGCCTCGTGGTAAGCCGTGAGCTTCTTTTCCTTGTCGCTCATGATCCGGCTCTTCTTCTCGGTGCCGACGACGACCTTGATCGTCGCCTCCTCGATCTCCGCCATCGTGATGGCCCTGCGGTCCTTGCGCGCCGCGAGCAGCGCCGCTTCGTTCAGCAGGTTTTCGAGATCCGCGCCGGTGAAGCCCGCCGTGGACTTCGCGATCGTCGCGAGGTTGACGTCCGGCGCGAGCGGCTTGCCCTTCGCGTGGACGCGCAGGATGTCCTCGCGGCCCTTGACGTCCGGGTAGCCGACCGTGACCTGGCGGTCAAAGCGGCCGGGACGCATCAGCGCCGGGTCGAGGATGTCGGGGCGGTTCGTCGCGGCGATCATGATGACGCCCTCGTTCGCGCCGAAGCCGTCCATCTCGACGAGGAGCTGGTTCAGCTCGCGCTCGTCGTGGCCGCCGCCGAGGCCGGCGCCGCGCTGGCGGCCGACCGCGTCGATCTCATCGATGAAGATGATGCAGGGGTGGTTCTTCTTCGCCTTGTCGAACAGGTCGCGCACACGCGATGCGCCGACACCGACGAACATCTCGACGAAGTCCGAACCGGAAATGGAGAAGAACGGCACGCCGGCCTCGCCCGCCACAGCGCGCGCGAGGAGCGTTTTACCGGTGCCCGGAGGGCCGACAAGCAGAACGCCCTTCGGGATACGCGCGCCGAGCTCGTTGTACTTGCCCGGCCGCTTGAGGAATTCGACGATCTCGCGCAGCTCTTCCTTTTCCTCGTCTGCGCCTGCAACGTCGGCAAACGTGGTGCGGCGCTTTTCATCGCCGATCTGCTTGACCTTCGCTTTGCCGAAGTTCATCTGGTTGCCGGCGCCGCTGCCGCCCATGCGCTTCATCATGAAGACCCAGAAGACGACGAGCAGGCCGATCATCAGGAGCGTCGGGATCAGGCTGACAAGCCAGCTCGTCTCCGCCGGACGCAGGACGTCCTGCTCCATTTTATCGTTCGGGTGCGCCTCGTTGTAGGCCTCGATGTCGTCGGTGACATTGTTGTAGAAGAGGTTGACGTTCGGCACGGTGTAGCGCAGGATGCTCTCTTTCCCGTTGTCATCGGTGACCTTCATTTCCATGGCGCCGGTGCCGAGGTCGAGCGTATAGCCGCTGACCTGTCCCTCTTCAAAATACTCGAGCACATCCGAATACTTCAGCTCCGGCTGCGTGCTTCTGTTCTGGCTGAACATGAAGAGCAGCACGAAGAAGATCAGGATCGGAATACCGAGGTAAATTGCAAGGTTTCGAATGATTTTTTTATTGTTATTCAAGTTCCGACCTCCCGGAAAGTAGTGTTGTCTTCAATCTATGCAAAGCAGGGCTGCCGCTTTAAGCGCCATAAACCTCGGGCTTCAGCACGCCGACGAACGGCAGGTTCCTGTATTTTTCATCGTAATCCAGGCCGTAGCCGACGATGAACGCGTCGGGAATCGCACAGCCTATGTACTTCGCGTGCACGTCGACCTCGCGGCGCTCGGGCTTGTCGAACAGCGTGCAGATCTCAATGCTGTTCGGCTCGCGGCTCTTGAGCAGGTCCACAAGGTAGTGCAGCGTCTTGCCGCTGTCGAGGATGTCCTCGACGATGACGATGTCGTATCCCTTGAGATTGATGTCGAGATCCTTGATGATCTTGACGACGCCGGAGGTCTTTGTGCCGGAGCCGTAGCTCGAAACCGACATGAAATCGATCCGCGCGGGGATCTCGATCGCGCGCATCAGATCGGCCATGAACGCGACGGAGCCCTTCAGGACGCTGACGAGCAGCAGGTTCTTGTCCGCATAGTCCCGCGTGATCTCCGCGCCTACGCGCTTGACCATCGCCGCAATCGTCTTCTCGCTGTACAGGACCTCCTGAATGTCGTTTAACATTGTGTTTGCCATTTGAACCGTTCCTTTCTCCCTCAAGTTTCACCGCAGATCCGGATTTCCAGCACCCATCCCGCTTCAAAATCGGCCGCAAAGCCCGCCGCCGGACCGACGCCTTCGATCCAGACGACCGTGCCGTCCACCTCCAGCAGCAGCACCGCATCGCGCACCGCCGCGGGGATCCGCAGCTCGTTGAAGAGCTTTTTGACCGGCTTTGTCACGCCGCGCCCAAAGGGAGCGAAGCGGTCGCCGGCGCGCCGGGTACGAATCACCGGAACACCAGTAATTTTATCACAGTCCAAACGGTTTTTAAATAACAAATTATGAACATTCGGGCTGTTTTTTCCGTTTTTTATGAACTTTCTTGAAATAATCAGCTTCCGGCCGTCGGGCAGCGCCGTTTCCGCCGCCGCAACCGGCACGGAGAATCCAGCCGGCTTTTCCCGCGTCACGGTCAGCGTGTCCTGCCTCGCCGAAAGCGCTGCGCCGCCGGGCAGCATGAGTCCGCCGCCGTGCACGGCGCAGTCGGCCGCGCGCAGCAGGTGCTCATAGCTCAGTCTGCCCAGCGGCTGCAAATATATTTCAAGCGCCCGGCGCAGCACCGCGGGATGCGCCCCGCGGAGCACCGGCAGCGAAAGCCCGCCGTCCGTGCGGGCCGCCTCGAGCAGCGCGCGCGCCTGCGACGCCATGAAATCGTCTTCGAGCGCCATGCTCGCCGTGAACCGGGTGACCGCCTCCGCAAAACGCGGGTTGACCCCGCGCAGCTCCGGCAAAACGCGGCCGCGCAAGCGGTTGCGCGTGTACGCTTCCTCGGCGTTTGTCGAATCCTCCACCCAGTCAAGGCCGAACGCTTTACAGAGAAACAGTACCTCTGCGCGCGAAAGCGCGAGCAGCGGCCGGCGCAGCTTTCCGCGGCGCCGCGGGATTCCGCAAGCGCCGTGCGGCCCCATGCCGCGCGCCAGATTCAGAAGCAGCGTTTCGGCGTTGTCGTCGGCGTTGTGCGCCGTCGCAATCGTGTCCGACCCGCCCGCAGCAACCTGCGCAAAGCAATCGTACCGCACGTGCCGCGCGCATTCCTCTATCCCCTCGCGGCGCTCGGCCGCAAGGCGCGGCACGTCCCGCTCGAACACCGTAAGCCGCAGGCCGCGCGACGCGCAGAACGCGCGCACGAACTGCTCGTCCCGCGCCGCCTCCGCGCCACGGATGCCGTGGTTCACGTGCACGGCGTGCAGGCGCGACGCGCCGTAGCGCTCCAGCAGCAGGTGCGTGAGCAGCGTGGAATCCGCGCCGCCGGAAAGGCCGACGACGATTGTGCCGTCGGCCGGGAAATCATACTGCACCTTGCGCAGGACCGCCTCAGTTTTCACGGCGCACGACCTCCTGCGCGGTGAAGCGCATGAACTCGCCCTGCCAGTGCAGCGGCACCGAGCGCAGGTCGCCGTGGCGGTTCTTCGCCACGATGCACTCCGCGCTGTTCTTGTCGACGTCCTCGGGCGATTTCGACTCGTTCGCATAGTATGCGTCGCGGTACAGGAAGAGCACGATGTCCGCGTCCTGTTCGATGGAGCCGGAATCGCGCAGGTCGGAGAGCACCGGGCGGTGCTCCTGCCGCTTCTCGCCGGCACGCGCAAGCTGCGCGAGCGTGACGACCGGGATGTTGAGCTCCTTCGCCATGATCTTGAGGCTTCGCGTGATCTCGGAAATTTCCTGCACGCGGTTGTCGATGCGCTTTGCGCTGTTCATCAGCTGGAGGTAGTCGATGAACACGGCGTCGACGTCCTTCAGGCGGCGGATCTTCGCCTTCATCTCGGGCACCGTGATGCCCGGGGAATCGTCGAAATACAGCTCCGCCTTCGAGAGGATGTCGCCCGCCTCGACGAGGCGCGTCCAGTCGTTTTCGGTCAGCTCGCCCGTGCGCAGCTTCGTGCCGCCGACCAGCGCCTCGGAGGAGAGCACGCGGGCTGCGAGCTGCTCCTTCGACATCTCGAGCGAAAAGAACGCGACGCGCTTGCCGCAGGTGATCGAGACGTGCCGCGCGATGTTGAGCGCGAAGCTCGTCTTGCCCATGCCGGGGCGCGCGCCGACGATGATGAGGTCGGAGCGGTTCAGGCCGGTGATCGTGTTGTCCAGCTCACGGATGCCCGTCGGGATGCCGCGGTACAGGTCCTTGTCCGGCGAATTCAGCCGGTCGAGCCGTTCAAACGTATCGAAGAGGATCTCGTTGAGGCGCTGCAGGCCGGTGATGCTCTTGCCGCGCCGGATGTCGAAGATGCGCTGCTCGGCCGAATCGAGCAGGAGCGAGGTCTCGCTCGTGCCCTCGGCCGCGTCGTCCAGAATGCCGCGCGCCGCCTGAATCAGCATGCGCACGTCGTATTTGTCGCGGACGATCGCGCAGTATTCCTCGACGTTCGAAATGCTCGGCACGAGCTGCGCGAGCTGCATCAGGTACACCTTGCCGGAGCCCTCGTCGAACGTATCCTCCTCGCGCAGCCGCTCGAGCAGCGTGACGAGGTCGACCGGCTTGCCGGCCGTGAACATCTCGAGCATCACGCTGTAGATCAGCCGGTTGTTGACCTGGTAGAAATATTCGGCGCGCGGGAGCAGCTCCGCCACGGTCGAAAGACAGGACGGTTCCAGCAAAACAGCGCCGAGGACGGATTGCTCCGCCTCCGCGCTGAACGGCAGCACCATGCCCGGCACCGCCGCCGTATTCAGTTCAAACGATCCGTCTGCCATGCAGGCAGCCCCCTTTCAAAGCCTTCTTTCCCCTTTTCCGGCCGGCGGCCGGAACCAAGTGCCGGGGCGGATCAGACCTCCGTCACGGCGACGGAGAGCTTCGCCGTGATGCCGGCGTAGAGCTTGACCTCGGCCGGGTAGACGCCGAACGCCTTGATTTCGGTGCTCAGGCTGATCTTGCGCTTGTCGATCTCGAAGCCGAACTGCTTCTTGATCTCCTGCGCGATTTCCTTGGCCGTGACGGAGCCGAACAGCTTGCCGTTGACGCCGGCCTTCGCCGTGATCTTGACGGTCTTGCCCTCGAGCGCAGCCGCTGCGCGCTGGGCCTCCTCCGTCTCCGTCTTGATCTTATACGCCTTGGAGGCCTCGGCGTTCTTCAGCTCGTTCATCGCCTGCGCGTTCGCTTCCTTCGCGAGCTTGCGCGGCAAAAGGAAATTGCGCGCGTATCCGTCGGAGGCGTTGATGAGCTCGCCCTTCTTGCCGACGCCCTTTACATCTGCCAAAAGTACAACTTTCATGGTGATAACCCCTTTCTGTGGCTTTTCACAGGCTCAAAGCCCGTCAGTTTTCAAATTTGGATGCCTGCGCAAGCTTGCTGTCCAGCACGCGGATCAGCGCCTTGCGCACGTCGTTTGTCGTGCTGTTCTTGATCTGCGCGCCCGCCATCGTCAGATGGCCGCCGCCGCCGAACTCCTCGAGCAGCACCTGCACGTTCACGTCGCCGAGGCTGCGGGCGGAGATGTTCGTCTCGTTGCCCGCCCGGAAAATCACGAACGACGCGCGGACGTTCTGGATCGAAAGCAGCTCGTCGGCCGCCTGCGCCGCCGCGATGCGGACGTTTGGGAACTCCCAGTTGGAGCAGGCGATCGCGCAGTTCTTGTACACCTCCGCGCCCGCGACAAGCTGCGAGCGCTCCTTGTAGGTGTCGAGCGAATTCGAAAACAGCTTCTTGACCTCGACGGTGTCGGCGCCGCGCCGCTTCAGGTAGGCCGAAGCCTCGAAGGTGCGCACGCCGGTCTTCAGGACAAAATTCTTCGTGTCCAGCATGATGCCGGCGAGCAGCGCCGTCGCTTCGCGCTTGTTGAGCGCGCCGCTGTTGATATACTGCACGAGCTCGGCCACCATTTCCGAAGCGGAGCTGGCATACGGCTCGTGGTAAAAGATGATTGCGTTTTTGATGTGCGTCACCATCATGCGGTGGTGGTCGATCACGACGACGCGCGGGATCGCCTTGAGGACTTCCTGGCTCTCGACAAACGTCATCGAGTGCGTATCCACGACGATCAGGAGCGAGCGCTGCGTGCACAGGTCCATCGCCTCCTGCGGCGTGATGAACATATCCTCATACTCCGCCTGGTGCTCAAACGTGTGGATGAGACTCGTCGCCAGAGAGCGACCCCGGTCGATGACGATGTTCGCGCGGCATTCGAGGCCCTTCGTGACCGCCGCCCACATGCCGACCGCCGAACCGACGCTGTCGAGGTCGGAATTCGTGTGGCCCATGATGAACACGCGGTCGCTCGACTTGATGTGGTCGGAAAGCGTGGCCGCAATGACGCGCGTGCGCACCTTGTCGCGCTTTTCCACGCCCTTGGAGAGGCCGCCGAAGAACTCGTATGTACCGCCCTGCATGCGGACGGCCACCTGGTCGCCGCCGCGGCCGAGCGCCATATCGAGCGCATGGCGCGCGTGCATCTCGCTCTTCGCGGCCGTTTCGGCGCCGCGCCCGATGCCGATGGAGACCGTGGCCGACATGTTGTTTTCGCCCTTGATCGCGCGCACGCTGTCGAGCACGGCGAAGCGCTTCGCCTTGGCCTCCTCCACATGCTGCTCGTCGGTGACCAGCAGGTAGCGCCCGTTCGTCATCCGGCGCAGGAAGCCACCCATCGTGTTGGTTCCCCAGTCGCGCAGGACCGCCTCCACCTCGGAGGTGATGCGCGAATCCTCGCTGCCGTCGGCGTCGCGCGTCATCTCCTCGCGGTTGTCAAACGAGATCCACGCCACGACCGTGTGCCGCTCCCGGTACTCCCGGTGAATCTGCTTGTAGTAGGTGTCGTCGACGAAATAGACGACGCTTCCGCTGCCGGAGCGCAGCCCGTACGCCGTAAATTCGCGGTCGCCGAACGTGACGGCCGTACCGCTTTCAGAGAGAATCTGGCGCAGCGTTTTCGGGTAGATGTAGGCGGCAATGTTGTCGCCGCGCCCGTCCGTATCCTCGGTGAAAAGCTCGCGGAAGCGCGCGTTCGTCCACACGATGTCGCCCATGTTGCCGAGCACCGCCACCGGCAGCGGGAACTGGTCGAAATCCCGCTCTTCCTCGGCGGAGAGCACCCGGCGCGCAGCGCGCAGCGCCGTCTGAATATGGACGCGGTAGTGCAGGTCCGTGACGACGACCGCAACCGCCGCGAGCACGGCGACCGTCAGCTCCACCGCAAACAGAACCTTGTTCTGCCGGAAGCTCAGGCAGGCCATGACGAGCATGGCGGCCGCCATCGCATAATATACCGGCGAGGTCATCCAGATGCGCCGTTTTCTCATACGCCACTCTCTCCTTTTTTCAGATAAATCAGACTTCCATGATGATCGGCAGGATCATCGGGCTGCGCTTCGTGCGGCTGTACAGAAGCCGCGAGAGGCTGTCGCGCACGCGGATCTTGATCGCGCTCCACTCGCGCACGTTCTCCTCCATGCACTGGCTGATCGTGCGGCTGACAAGCCGGCGCGCCTCATCCATCAGCGCCTCGGACTCGCGCACGTAGACAAAGCCGCGCGAGACGATATCCGGCCCGGAAACGACCTCGCCCGAAGCGGAGTCGATCGTACAGACCGCGATGATCAGGCCGTCCTCCGCGAGGTGCTTTCTGTCGCGCAGGACGATGCTGCCCACGTCGCCGACGCCGAGGCCGTCGACCATGACGGCGCCCGCCGGCACGTCGGGAAGCTGCTTCATATACGCTTCATTGATCTCGACCGCGTTGCCGATGTCGCCGATGAAGATATTTTCCGGCGGCATACCCATGCTCATCGCGACGCCCGCATGCTTGCGCAGGTGCTTCTGCTCGCCGTGCACCGGGATGAAATACTTCGGCTTCGTCAGCGCCTGGATGATCTTGAGCTCTTCCTGGCAGGCGTGGCCCGAGACGTGCACCTCATACATCGACTCGTAGACGACGTCGCAGCCGCGCTTCAAGAGCTCGTCGACGACCGTGCCGACGGTCTTCTCGTTGCCCGGGATCGGACGCGCCGAAATGATGATCATGTCGTCCTCGCCGACGGCCACCTGGCGGTGGTCGTCGAACGCCATGCGCGTCAGCGCGGACATCGGCTCGCCCTGGCTGCCGGTCGTGATCAGCACGATCTGGTCCTTCTGGTAGCGGGAGATCATGTTGAGGTCGATCAGCAGGCCGTCCGGCACGTCCAGATAGCCGAGCTCGCTCGCGATCGACATGACGTTGACCATGCTGCGCCCGGAGAGCGCGACCTTGCGGCCGTACTGCGCGGCGCAGTTGATGATCTGCTGCACGCGGCTGATGTTCGACGCGAACGTCGCGATGATCAACCGCTTGTGGTTCGCCTCGGCGCGCGCGAACATCGACTCGAAGGTCGCGTTGACCTTCTGCTCCGTCTGCGTATAGCCGGGGCGCTCGGCGTTCGTCGAATCGGCCATCAGCATCAGGACGCCCTCTTCGCCGAGCTTTGCAAACCGCGCAAGGTCGATCATGCCGCCCTGCGTCGGGGTGAAATCGATTTTGAAGTCGCCGGTGTGGACGATGACGCCCGCCGGCGTGTGCAGCGCAAGGCCGACCGCGTCGGAAATCGAGTGGTTGACGTGGATCAGCTCCACGTCGAAGCAGCCGAGCTGGATGTGCGAGCCTGCCGGCGTCACCTGCAGCCGGACGTGGCCGAGGTTGTGCTCCTTGAGCTTGTTCTCGATCAGCGCGATCGTCAGCGCCGTGCCGTAAACCGGCACGCGGATCTTTTTCAGAAGATACGGCAGCGAGCCGATGTGGTCCTCGTGGCCGTGCGTGATCACGATGCCGCGGATGCGGTCCATGTTCTTTTCGACAAAGGTGAAATCCGGAATGACCGCGTCGACGCCGGGCAGCTCCTCATCCGGGAACGCGAGGCCGCAGTCGACGATGATCATATCGTCGCCGCACTCAAACAGCGTGAAGTTCTTGCCGATCTCGTTGAGGCCGCCGAGAAAATACACCTTGACGGACGGCTTCTGCTTGGCGCTGCGCCGGCGGCTGCCCCGCGCCTGCGCGGCGGGACGCTCGGCCTGCGCCTTGGCGGGCTGCTTTTCCCGCGCTGCGCCGGCCTGTGCGGCGCGCGGCGCGCGCTTTGTGCGCGTCTCCTTCTTCGGCGCTTCCTGCGCCTCGGCCTTCGCCGCTTTCTTCGCCTTTTCAGGCTTTGCCCCCTCCGCCTTTTCCGCGCTCTTCCGGGTCGTGCGCGGGCGCTTCGCCGGCTTCGGGATCGGGTCCGAGATCTTCCCGATGAACGCCGTGTCGTTCGCCGCCGCGCTGAGCGGCTGGTCCTGCTTCTTCTGCGGGGCATCGCCGAGCGATGCGGGCTTAATCAATCTGTTCACTTTTTTTTCTGACAAACAAATAACCTTCCTTTCCAAACCGGACAAGGCGGCACGCGGCGTTTTTCCGCGCCGCACTGCTGCCTCTCCTGCATAACCTGTACTTTTTGCTTTCCGTTCAACACGTTTTATATCCGGCGGCCGCAGGGCCGTACCGGCAGAGCGCAGGCCGTCTGCAGACGGTGCGCTGCAATGACCGATCCAAATATATCAGGCGGTTTGCGCCGTACACAAAGCCGTACACAAAAGTCATTTCTATTTTACGCTTTTCTCCGCCGCCTGTCAAGACGCGCCGGCGCCGCCTTTTCTCCGCGGCTTTTCCGCCACGCGCCGTGCGCTGCGTCTTGACCCCGTCCCACCCGCGTGATAAGATAAGTTTCGCAGACTTTTATCGCGGGAGCGAAGGTATGGTTATCACGGCAGAACTCGTTCAAAATCTGATTGCGGAACAATTTCCACAGTGGAAGGATCTCCCGGTGCGCCCCGTGGAAAAAAGCGGGCACGACAACCGGACCTTTCACCTCGGCGACGCGATGTCCGTTCGCCTGCCGAGCGGCAAGGCCTACGAGGCGCAGGTGCAGAAGGAAAGCCGCTGGCTGCCCTACCTGCAGGCGCAGCTCGACTACCCGATTTCCGCGCCGCTCGCCGTCGGGCGCCCCTGCGCGCAATACCCGTATTTCTGGTCCATAAACCGCTGGATCGAGGGCTGCGCGCTGCGGGACGAAGCGCCGGCAGACCGCACCGCGCTGGCCCGCGCGCTGGCCGCCGCGCTGAAAAAGCTGCAGCAAATCGACTGCACCGGCGGACCGGCCGGCGGCGCGCACAATTTCTACCGCGGCTGCAGCCCGGCAGTCTACGACGCGGAGACCCGCGCCGCGCTGGACAAACTGCGGGAACGCCTGCCCGTCGACCGGCTCGCCGCCGTATGGGACCGCTGCATCGCGGAGCCGTACACGGGCGGCGCCGTCTGGGTGCACGGCGATGTCGCACCCGGAAACATCCTGCTGCGCGAGCGCCGCTTCTGCGGGCTCATCGATTTCGGCATCCTCGGCACCGGGGACCCCGCCTGCGACTACGCGATGGCCCGGACGTATTTCAGCCCGGCCGAACGGGACGTTTTTCTCCGCGGTCTGGACTGCGGCGCGGTCGCCCGGGCGCGCGGCTGGGCCCTGTGGAAAGCGCTGATCACCTACGACGACAGCGACGCCGATTTCCGCGAAAACGCGCGCCATACCGTGCGGGAAATCCTGAAGGAATGCGGCTGACCGCATCCCCTCTATCCCCTTCATTGTTGCCGGAAACTTTCGCGCTTATGCACCGGCGCGCACCGTCGGATCCGCCGGCCTGCGTTCCGGCCCCATTGCCCGGCTTTTCCGGACATATTTTTCCCGACACATGCCGAAAAGGACATGTCCCAAAGACGCGCGAAGGTCTTTCCTGCACCGTCCGTACACGCGCATGCGCTTCACAGCGGCAATTCTGCGGCTCTGCGCGCCGCTTCGGCATGTTGTACGGCTTTCTGTTGCAATTTTAAACAAAATTTGAATTTTTGCCGATATTTGCATTTGCCTATTGAAATGTATACTAAATTGGTGTATATTTGTCTCGATGAGGAAAGACTAAAGAAAAAGCGGCCATTCCCTCACGAAAAAATACAATCCGAAAGGTACTGATAAACGCTATGGAACAGAACGGCAAGAGAATTGTTTATGCAGACAACGCCGCCACCACGGCTGTCTCCCCCGCTGTGCTCGACGCGATGCTGCCGTTTTATAAGGAGCTCTACGGCAACCCCTCGAGCCTCTACTCGCTCGGCAATGCCGCAAAGAAGCCGCTGGAGGAGGCGCGCGAGAAGGTCGCCCGCTGCCTCGGCGCCGACGCGAACGAGATCTATTTCACCTCGGGCGGCAGCGAGAGCGACAACTGGGCCATCAAAGGCGTCGCGCACAAGCTGAAAGCCAAGGGCAAGACGCACATCATCACCAGCAAATTCGAGCACCACGCCGTGCTGCACACCTGCGCGGCGCTGGAAAAGGAAGGCTTCACTGTCACCTACCTCGACGTGCATGAAAACGGCATCGTCGTGCCCGAGGAGCTCGAAGCCGCCATCACCGACCAGACCGCGCTCGTCACGATCATGTACGCGAACAACGAGATCGGCACGATCCAGCCGATCGCCGAAATCGGCGCGATCTGCAAGAAGCACGGCGTGCTCTTCCACACCGACGCGGTACAGGCTGTCGGCAACGTGCCGATCGACGTCAAGGCGCAGAACATCGACATGCTCTCCCTGAGCGGCCACAAGCTCCACGCCCCGAAGGGCGTCGGCGCGCTGTACATCCGCCGCGGCATCTCGATCCCGAACCTGATCGACGGCGGCGCGCAGGAGAGAACCCGCCGCGCCGGCACGGAGAATGTCGCCGGCATCGTCGGGCTCGGCGTCGCGATGGAGAACGCGATCGCGACCATGGAGGAAAAGAACGCGAAGCTCCGCCGCATGCAGGACCGGCTGATCAACGAGATCCTGAAGATCGACCGCTGCCGCCTCAACGGCGACCGCGAGAAGCGCCTGCCCGGCAACGTCAGCTTCTGCTTTGAAGGCGTCGAGGGCGAATCGCTGCTCCTGATGCTCGACCTCAAGGGCGTTTGCGCTTCTTCCGGCAGCGCCTGCACCAGCGGCTCGCTCGACCCGAGCCACGTGCTGCTCGCCATCGGCCTCAAGCACGAGGTCGCGCACGGTTCCCTGCGCCTGAGCTTCAGCGACACAAACGACGAGAGCGACATCGATTACATTCTGGAGGTCCTCCCGCCGATCGTCAACCGCCTCCGTGCGATGAGCCCGCTCTGGGATGCGATCATCCACGGCCGCACCGTCGAATAAAAAAGAGGATTTTGTTTTGGAAAGGATCTGACTGATTATGGCATACAGTGAAAAAGTAATGGAACATTTCGCAAACCCGCACAATGTCGGCGAAATCAAGGACGCGGACGGTGTCGGCGAAGTCGGCAACCCGAAGTGCGGCGACATCATGCGCATGTACATCAAGGTGGAAAACGACACGATCGTGGACGTCAAGTTCATGACCTTCGGCTGCGGCGCGGCCATCGCGACGAGCAGCATGGCGACCGACCTCGTCAAGGGCAAGAAGATCGAGGACGCGCTCAAGCTGACGAACAAGGCGGTCATGGAAGCGCTCGACGGCCTGCCGGCCGTGAAGGTGCACTGTTCGGTGCTCGCGGAGCAGGCGATCAAGGCCGCGGTCTCGGACTACTACCGCCGCCAGGGCATCGACCCGACGCCGATCGTCGGCAAGATCGAAGACTGCGAAGAGTGCGCTTGCGAGGTGTGAGGTGCAGTGCGTCTCCCCTGACTGCATCGAATGGTAGATTCCATAAAGAATGTTCAGTATAACGTCTAGATTAGAACGGATTCACCACAATTTTTAATAAGCATCCGTTTTTGGATCGTAAGCGTCAACTCCGGCGCCGCCGTAGAAAAAGGAACCGGCCACTCTTGGAAGAGATAGCTGGTTCCTTCGTATGTAGTCTCAGGCTTACAAGGTGAAAAGATGGAGAGAAGACTCAGAGAGAATCAAATCCCCACTGGATTCTTTTGTGAACAGATTGTCTTCAAAGTAGAAGAAGCAGCGCAGCTTTCCGGAAGAAGTATCCGACACAAGGTAAAAAATCTGGTTTCTCAGGCTGCTCTCGTCCTCAAAGACGTCCAGGTTTGCAAAAGGTATCCCTGGTAATTTGTCCGGCACGGCAGTGCCAGCCCAGGACGCGTAGGTTTGTAAGACTTCAAAATCAGACAATGATTTTTACTCCTTTCCTTCGGGCATAGGCAGGGAGATCACCAGGTCATCCGTTTTACACTCCGGGCAATCTGCTAAGGAGTA
>HHCFR02800__coassemble_1717_pt1 | contig 17641 bp, 19 predicted proteins | sample HHCFR02800__metabat2_low_PE_068 | metagenome-assembled genome bin HHCFR02800
GATCGTGCTCGTCTCGTCGGGCGCGATCGGCGTCGGCGTCGGCAAGCTCGGGCTTGAAAGGCGCCCGGACGAAACCGCGAAAAAGCAGGCGCTCGCGGCGGTCGGCCAGTGCGAGCTGATGTTTATCTACGATAAATTCTTCGGCGAATACCACCAGAACGTCGCGCAGGTGCTGCTCACCGCGGACGTCACGGCGCGGGAAAACAGCCGCACGAACGTCGTCAACACATTCAGCGAGCTGCTCTCGATGGGCATCATCCCGATCGTGAACGAAAACGACACCGTGGCGGTCGACGAGCTCGAGGGCCGCAACTTCGGCGACAACGACACGCTTTCGGCGATCGTCGCGTCGCTCGTCGGCGCCGACGCGCTCGTGATCCTGACGGACATCGACGGCCTGTACGACAAGAACCCGAAGACCTGCCCGGACGCAAAGCGCATCCCGCTTGTCCGCGCGATCACCGACGAGGTGCGCGCGATGGCGGGCGGCGCGGGCTCGAGCCGCGGCACCGGCGGCATGGCGACGAAGATCCGCGCCGCGCAGGTGGCGGCCGAGTCGCACATCCCGACCGTGATCCTCGCGGGCGACGACCCGGAGAACCTGTACCGCGTGTTCGAGGGTGAGGACATCGGCACGGTGTTCGACTGCGGCTGACGCAGGCAGATTCCAAATATACGGCGAAGGGAGAAACGGATATGACGGAGCTTCAGAAAATGGGTGCTGCGGCGAAGGAGGCCGCGGCGGTGCTGCGCACGGCGGGCGAGAAAAAACGCCGCGCGCTGCTGGAAGCGGCGCAGGCGCTGCGCGCTGCCGCGCCGGAGATCCTCGCTGCGAACGCGGTCGACCTTGCGGCCGCGCGCGAAAGCGGCATGCGCGACGCGATGCTCGACCGCCTCACGCTGACCGAGGCGCGCATCGAAGCGATGGCGCAGGGCGTGGAGGACGTCGCGGCGCAGCGCGACCCGGTGGGCCGCGTGCTGAGCGGCGAGACGCGCCCGAACGGCCTGAAAATCGAAAAGGTCACGGTGCCGATGGGCGTGATCGGCATCATCTTTGAGGCGCGCCCCAACGTGACGAGCGACGCCGCTGCGCTCTGCCTGATGGCGGGCAGCGCGGTGATCCTGCGCGGCGGCAAGGAGGCGTTCCACTCGAACATGGCGGTCACGTCCGTTTTGCAGGCGGCGCTCGAGCGCGCAGGCCTGCCGCGCACGGCCGTGCAGCTTGTGCAGGACACGAGCCGTGAATCGAGCCGGGAGATGATGGGCCTCGTCGGCTACCTCGACCTGCTGATCCCGCGCGGCGGCGCCGGGCTGATCCGCGCCGTTGTGGAAAACGCGCGCGTGCCGGTCATCGAGACGGGCGTCGGCAACTGCCACGTCTACGTCGACGAATCGGCCGATATCGACATGGCGGCGGAGATCATCTTCAACGCGAAGACCTCGCGCCCCTCGGTGTGCAACGCGATCGAGACGATCCTCGTGCACGAAAAGATCGCAGGAAAGGCGCTGCCGGCAATCGCGGCGCGCCTTCGGGAAAAGCAGGTGGAGCTGCGCGGCGACGACCGCACGCGGGCGATTCTGCCCGAGGCGGTCCCCGCTTCGGAAGCCGACTGGGAGACGGAGTACCTCGACTACATCCTCGCGGTGCGCGTCGTCGACAGCCTCGACGAGGCCGTCGCGCACATTGCGCGGTATTCGAGCGGGCACAGCGAGTGCATCGTGACGCGCGACCTGCGCGCGGCGGAAGCGTTCACGGCCCGCGTCGATTCGGCGGCCGTGTACGTGAACGCCTCCACGCGCTTCACGGACGGCGGGGAGATGGGCCTCGGCGCGGAGATCGGCATCTCGACGCAGAAGCTGCACGCGCGCGGCCCGATGGGCCTCAACGAGATCGTCTCCTACAAGTATGTAATCCGCGGCGACGGGCAGGTCAGATAAGCAGGTACATCAGCGCGAAGAGCAGCTCGGTGTTGCCGCCCTCGCCCGAAAGCAGGATCAGAAGCGCGAGGATCAGCGTGCGCTCCTTGTCCTGCAGAAGCAGGTCGAGCGGGGAGCTCCGGCCGCTCTGCGCGGGCGGCGTCTGCGCGGATTGCCGCTCCTGCGGCGGCTTTTGGTCGGCCTCCGGCGCCGGCTCGCGGTCCGGGGCGGGCGCGGCCTGCGCGGCGGCGTGGGACTGCATCTCCCGGGCGCGGCGCAGCGCCTCGTTGATGGCGCGCGCGTCCGGCATGTTGTTCGGCATTCGTCCTTCCCGCCTTTCGTCAGAAGATGTTCTGCAGGATGCCGCTTTCCCGCAGGAGCGGCAGCAGGTGCAGCAGCTTTAAGATGCGGACCGCCTCGTCGAGCTTTTTGCGGCGCGCTTCGCCGAGAAGCGGGCGCAGCGCCGCGAGCAGCCGCGTCGCGTCGTCCTCCTGGTTGGCGGAGGCGAGCAGCGGCGCGGCGCGCAGCAGCATCGTCATCATCGGGTTGTCGTTTGCGCCGCCGAGCGCGGGCAGCAGCGACTGCAGCGCGTTTCCCGCGCCGTTTTGCGCATTCTGCGTATTCTGCGCGGGGGCGGGGCCCGGCGCGTTTTGGCCGCCGCTCTGCCCCGCGTCGTTCGCCCCGAGCGACTGCATGATGTTCTGGATCTGCGCCATGCTCTGCGGGTCGTTCAGCACGGAGCGGATCGCGGCGGAAATGTCGTCCATGGCGCGGACCTCCCTTCCGGCGGACGCCCCGGCTTATTTCTGCCCGCCGAGCGCTTCGAAGAGCTTTTGGGCGGCGGGCGTGGAAAGCAGCTTTTTGGCGGCCTCCGGGTCGCGCAGCACGCGGCGGAGCTGTTCGGCCTGCGGGCTGTTCGTGTTTCCGGTGATGTTTTGCAGGTCGCCGTTTTCCGCCGCGCTGCGCAGCGCCTCGGGCGTTGTGTTGAGCCGCTGGGCGGCGAGCTTTAAAAGCGCCTGCATCTGGTTTTCATTCAATGGTGTTCTCCCCTTTTCAATCGGTCTCCCTACAGCATATGCGCGAAGGCGGGATTCGATACCAAAACACGTTTCGGCCGCCTTTGCGGCAGAAAGGAAAGATTTCATGAAGCTACTCGTTTTTTCGGATTCGCACGGAAACCCGAGCTGGATGCAGGAGATGATCGCCCGCCAACGCACGGCGGACGCGGTGATTTTCCTGGGCGACGGCGCGCGCGACGTGGAGTGCATGCAGGGGCTTTACCCGGAGAAGGCGTTTTACAGCGTGCGCGGCAACTGCGATTTCGGCTCCATCCTGCCCGACGACCTCGTGCTCGACCTCGGCGGCGCGCGGATCTTCTGCACGCACGGGCACAACTACGGCGTGAAGATGGGCTTTTACCGCGTCGTGTGCGCGGCGCGGGCGAAAAAGGCGGACCTTTTGCTGCTCGGGCACACGCACCAGCCGATGGAGCAGTACGACGAAGGGCTGTATATTTTAAATCCGGGCTCGGCCTCCGGGTACGGCGCGTCCTGCGGGCTGGTGGATATTTCCGAGGCCGGAATCCTTACAAACATTATATACAGAAAGTGACCTGCTTTTACACAATTCGTCATTGACATTGTACATAGAAAATGGTAATCTTATTCTATAGACCTTTGCATGCGCATTTTCTACTTTCGATGGAGGAAGGCCGCATGGTTTTTCGGAACGGGCGGAGGCGGCGAGCGGCCCTGCGCCCCGCGCGAAACGCCCGATTCCCCGTCAAGGGTAGTGACGACACATGTGAAAATAATTTCATGGAAGGACGAGGAATATGACCGAATATGAGAGATGGCTGAGCGTCGAGCTCGACGATAAGGATCTCACGGAAGAGCTGCTTTCCATCCAGGATAAGCCGGAGGAGATCAACGACCGCTTCTACAGAAATCTGGAGTTTGGCACGGGCGGCCTGCGCGGCGTCATCGGCGCTGGCACGAACCGCATGAACGTCTACACCGTCAGAAAGGCGACGCAGGGTCTTGCAAATTACCTGATTAAGACCGGCAAGGGCAAGGAGCTCTCCGTTGCGATCGCGCACGACAGCCGCAACAAGGGCGTGCTGTTCGCGAAGGAATCCGCGGCGGTGCTCGCGGCGAACGGCATCAAGGCGTACCTCTACCCGCAGCTCATGCCGACGCCGGCGCTTTCCTACGCGGTGCGCCACCTGAAGTGCGACGCGGGCATCTGCGTCACGGCGAGCCACAACCCCGCGAAGTACAACGGCTACAAGGCCTACGGCAGCGACGGCTGCCAGGTGACCGAGGGCATGGCCGACGGCATCATGGCGGCCATCGAAGCGCTCGATATTTTTGCAGACGTGAAGAAGATCCCGTTCGAGGAAGCGCTCGCAGCGGGCAAGATCGAATACATCGGCGAGGAGACCGTCAGCGCGTTCATCGAGGACGTGTACAAGGAGAGCATCCTCGGCAAGCCGGCGGATAACCTCAAGATCGTCTACACGCCCCTGAACGGCAGCGGCAAGATGTGCGTGCTGCGCATCCTCGACAAGATCGGCGTCAAGGACGTCACGGTCGTGCCCGAGCAGAGCGAGCCGGACGGCAACTTCCCGACCTGCCCGTATCCGAACCCGGAGATCCGCGAGGCGCTGCAGAAGGGCCTCGAGCTGTGCGAGACCGTAAAGCCCGACCTGCTGCTCGCAACCGACCCGGACTGCGACCGCGTCGGCATCGCCGTCAACCAGCACGGCGAGTACCAGCTGATGACCGGCAACGAAGTCGGCATCCTGCTTCTGAACTTCATCGCCCAGTGCAAGACGGAGCTCGGCAACCTGCCGAAGGACCCGGTCGCCGTCACGACGATCGTCTCCACCGACATGGTCAACGACATCGCGAAGGACTACGGCATCGAGATCCGCCGCGTGCTGACCGGCTTCAAGTACATCGGCGACCAGATCGCGCTGCTTGAGAGCGAGGGCCACCCGGAGCGCTTCCTGCTCGGCTTCGAGGAGAGCTACGGCTACCTCTCCGGCGGCTATGTCCGCGACAAGGACGCCGTCAACGGCAGCATGCTGATCTGCGAGATGGCCTCCTTCTACAAGAACAAGGGCATGACGCTCGTCGACGCGATCAACGGCCTGTACGAGAAGTACGGCTACTACAAGAACGACCTGTGCAACTTCGCTTTCGAGGGCGAGGACGGCATGAAGAAGATGAACGCCATCATGGACGGCCTGCGCATGAATCCGCCGCAGGAGATCGCCGGCTGCAAGGTCATCGGCCGCAGCGACTACAAGCTCTCTGTCCGCACGGACGGCGAGGAGAAGACGACGATCGAGCTGCCGAAGTCGAACGTGCTCGAGTACCGCCTCGAGAACGGCAGCAAGCTGATCGTCCGCCCCTCCGGCACCGAGCCGAAGATCAAGATCTATCTTTCCGGCAAGGGCAAGACGCGCGAGGAGTCCGAAGCGATCATCGCGGAGATGAAGACTGCCGCGACCGCGCTGCTCGGGCTGTAAAGAGTAAAAGTCAAGCAAAGCAGGGGATCGGCTGCCGCCGGTCCCCTTAAATTTTGAAAGCGGCGGTATTCTGTAAAAATGCGGAAATTTATGCGCTGCGCAGAGAGGCAAGTGGCAATATGACGCAGGTGATTAGGCCGGCAGAGAAGCGGGACGCGTATCGGATTGCGGAAATCCTCGTGTTCAATTACAGGCTCAATTTTTATCCTATTTTCCGCGACGACGCGTTTTATTTCGATGAAATGCAGGTCAAAAGCGTCGCTGAGGACTATCTTACCGACGGGGAAGCGCTTCAGAACACGTACGTCTACGATGACGGCGCAATAAAAGGCATGATACAGATCTCCGGCGATGAGATCCGGAAGCTTTTCGTTGAGCCCGTTCTGCAGGGCTCCGGCATCGGCGAGAAGCTTCTGAACTATGCTGTGGAGAGCCGCGGCGCGGCTTGGCTGTGGGCATTGGAAAAAAATGAGCGGGCAATCAAATTTTACCGGAAGCATGGCTTCCGCTTAACGGATGAGAAAAAGCTCGAGGATGGCACAGAAGCGTATCTTGTCCGCATGGAACGCTGAACGGGGCGCAGTATGGAAGGAAGACCGGATGCTGTCCGGTCTTTACTGTAGCGCGTAAAGAAAATATGTTCGAAAAATTTCGGGAAATCCATTGCTTTTTTTTGCGGCGTTTAGTATAATGAAAGCTGTGAAAGCAAGCGTTCCGAAGGGGCGGCGCAGTCTGCTGCAGGCCTCGTTCCGGGCCTGTGCGGCGCCGGGCGGACCGCCCTGGAAAGAAGCAGAAAATAGGCGCAGTGAAAGAAAGGTAAGGGTACGATATGGCAAGCGATAAGAACGGCAAGGTCTCGGAAAAGGTCAAGGGCAACGACAGGATCAAGCCGGAAGATAAGCTCAAGGCGCTGGAAACCGCGCTGACGCAGATCAAGAAGCAGTTTGGCGAGGGCGCGGTCATGCGCCTCGGCCAGAACAACACGCTGCAGGTCGAGGCGATCCCGACCGGGTCGCTTTCGCTCGACCTCGCGCTCGGCATCGGCGGCCTGCCGCGCGGCAGAATCGTCGAGATCTACGGGCCGGAATCCTCCGGTAAAACGACGCTCGCGCTCCACTGCGTCGCAGAGGGGCAGAAGATGGGCGGCAACGCCGCGTTCATCGACGTCGAGCACGCGCTCGACCCGGTGTACGCCGCGGCGCTCGGCGTCGACGTGGACTCGCTGCTCGTCTCCCAGCCGGATACCGGCGAGCAGGCGCTGGAGATCACCGAGGCGCTCGTGCGCTCGAACGCGATCGACGTCATCGTCGTCGACTCGGTCGCCGCGCTCGTGCCGCGCGCCGAGATCGAGGGCGAGATGGGCGACAGCCACGTCGGCCTGCAGGCGCGCCTGATGTCGCAGGCGCTGCGCAAGCTTGCGGGCGCGATCTCGAAGTCGAACTGCGTCGCGATCTTCATCAACCAGCTCCGCGAGAAGGTCGGCGTCGTGTACGGCAACCCGGAGGTCACGCCGGGCGGCCGCGCGCTGAAGTTCTACTCCTCCGTGCGCATCGACGTGCGCAAGAAGGAGGTCATCAAGAACGGCACCGACATCATCGGCTCGCACACGAAGGTCAAGGTCGTGAAGAACAAGGTGGCCCCGCCGTTCCGCGAGGTGGAGTTCGACATCATGTACGGGCAGGGTATCTCCCGCGTCGGCGAGCTGCTCGACCTCGCCGAGAAGCTCGACATCGTGCAGAAGAGCGGCGCGTGGTTCTCCTACAACGGCACGCGCATCGGCCAGGGCCGCGAGAACGCGAAGAAGTTCCTGCAGGATAACCCCGATATTTTTGAGGAGATCACCGAGCGCGTCAAGCAGAACGCCGACAAGCTCTACCTGAAGACGGCGAAGGGCGAGGGCAAGCCGGTCGTGTCGCCGGTCGAGACGGCCCCGATGCCCGAGGAAAAGCCCGTTGATTCGAGAAAGGTCAAGGCGGACATCGACATCACCGTCGATGACGACGAATGATCCTGACGGATATCCGGCCGCGCCGCCGCAGGCTCTCGCAGCTTTACATCGACGGCGAGGCGGCCGTGCAGGTCGATACGGAAACGCTCGCGCGCAGCGGCCTTGCGGTCGGCGACGAGCTGGACGACGAAGCGCTGCACGCGCTTTTGCAGGCTTCCGCCGAGCACCGCGCCCACGAGAAGGCGCTCTACCTGCTCGAGCACCGCGCGCACTCCAAAAAGGAGCTTGCGGATAAGATCGCCCGCGCCGAGTTCGACCGCGAAGCGGCGCAGCGCGCGGCCGACCGCATGGAGGAGCTCGGGCTCATCGACGACGAGGACTACGCGCGCCGCCTTGCGCAGTCGCTGTTCGGCGGCAAGCATTTCGGCGCGCGCCGCGTGAAGCAGGAGCTGCGCCGGAAGGGCATTGCGGACGACGTGATCGAGGCGGTGCTCGCGGAGTTTTCCACAGACCGCGACGAGACGGAGGAAAACATCCGCGCGATTCTGGAGCGAAAATATCCGGGCGCATGGACGGACGAAAAGGTCCGCCGCCGCGCCGTCGCCGCGCTGCAGCGGTACGGCTACGGCTTCGAGGAAATCTTCAGCGTTTTGAACGCGGAGAGTTCGGAGGAATAACAGAGCAGATCCCTTTGGCTTCGGCCGGAGGTGTTTTTGCCAGCGAACCGAGGAGGGATGAACCCATGCCCGAACGATATAAAACGGCGAGCGCAGTGATGCTGTTCCTGCTGCGCGGACAAAACGGAAAGCAGGAAATCCTGCTGCAGAAAAGACAGAACACCGGCTATGCGGACGGCATGTGGGACTGCGGCGCCTCCGGCCATGTGGAGGCGGGCGAAACGATGCGGGCCGCCATGGCCCGCGAAGCGGCCGAAGAGCTTGGGCTGGCGCTCTCTCCTGCCGACGTGCGGTTTGCAACGCTTACGCACAAAACCTCACCGGACGGCACGACCTACGTGAACGTGTTTTTCTGCGCGGACTGCGGCGAAGCGGAGCCGCAGATTTGCGAGCCGGAAAAGTGCGCGGAGATCCGGTGGTTCCCACTGGACGCGCTGCCGGAGACGCTGCTCGCCGACCGGCGCGCGGCACTCGAAAACTTCCGTGCAGGCGTGCCGTACAGCGAATTCGGCTGGCCCGCCGGCTGAACCAGCCCGCGGCGCCTCCATTTGTACGTTTTTTGTGAACAGACGGCTTTTCGATTGAAAAACCGTCTGTTTTCTGTTAAAATAGAGAGAAAATACGGCTGAAAACAAGAGGAAAGGACTTTTTACATATGGCAATCAAAGTGGGAATGGTCAGCCTGGGCTGCGCAAAAAACCAGGTGGACGGCGAAATGCTGATGGCGAGCCTCAAAAACGCGGGCTTTGAACTGTGCGACGACGCGGCGCTCGCCGACGTCGCGATCGTCAACACCTGCGGCTTCATCGAGAGCGCGAAGCAGGAGTCGATCGACGAGATCCTCGAGCTTGCGACGCTCAAGAAGGAGGGCCGCATCAAGAAGCTCGTCGTCACGGGATGTCTCGCGGAGCGCTACCGCGAGGAGATCCACAAGGAGCTGCCCGAGGTGGACGGCGTGTTCGGCATCGGCGCGAACGGTGACATCGCCGCCTGCATCGAAAGCGCGATGGAAGGCTTTACGCAGCGCTTCCCGGAAAAGGAAAAGATGCCGCTGTGCGGCGTCCGCGAGCTTTCGACGCCGAGCTACTTCGCGTACCTCAAGATCGCCGAGGGCTGCGACAACCGCTGCACCTACTGCGCGATCCCGCTGATCCGCGGCGGCTACCGCAGCCGCACGATGGAGAGCATCGAGGAGGAGGCGCGCGCGCTCGTTGAAAACGGCGCGAAGGAGCTGATCCTCATCGCGCAGGATACGACGCGCTACGGGCTCGACCTGTACGGCGAATATTCGCTCGCAAAGCTGCTGCGCCGCCTGTGCGGAATCGAGAAGCTGCACTGGATCCGCGTGCTGTACTGCTACCCGGACGCGATCACCGACGAGCTGCTCGACACGATCGCCGAAGAGGAAAAGATCGTCAAATACATCGACCTGCCGCTGCAGCACGCGTCGGGCAGGATCCTGAAGGCGATGAACCGCCGCGGCGACCGCGCGAGCCTCACGGCGCTGATGCGGAAGATCCGGGAGAAGATCCCGGGCGTCACGCTGCGCACGACGCTGATCACCGGCTTCCCGGGCGAGACCGAAGCGGACTTCACCGAGCTCGCCGAGTTCGTCAAGGAGGTGCAGTTTGAGCGCCTCGGCTGCTTCGCCTACTCGCAGGAGGAGGACACCCCGGCGGCCGAGCTGCCCGACCAGATCGACGAGGAGGTCAAGAACCACCGCGCCGAGCTCATCATGGACTCGCAGATGAACATCATGGACCGCCTCGGCGAAAAGCAGGTGGGCCGCGACGTCGAGGTGCTGACCGAGGGCTTCGACCGCTACGCCGAGTGCTGGTTCGGCCGCAGCGCGATGGACGCGCCGGACATCGACGGCAAGGTGTTCTTCACGGCGGAGAAAAAGCCGTACTTCGGCGAGCTCGTGACCGTGCACATCGACGAGGCGGTCGACTGCGACCTGTTTGGCACGCGCGTCTGACCGAAAGAGGCGGTCGTGTGAAAAATACTTTTTCACACACGATTTGTGCCTTTGCCGCGACGAGCCAGGCGGCAATCGGCTTCGCCGACCGGCACAAAAAATAAGGAATGGTGATTACCATGAATCTACCGAATAAACTGACGATACTGCGCATGGCGCTGGTCCCGTTCTTCGTGTTTTTCACGCTGGCGGATTTCATCCCGCACCATCTTCTGATCGCCGGGCTGATCTTCGGCGCGGCGTCCTACACCGACCACCTCGACGGCAAGATCGCCCGCCGCGACAACCTGATCACGAACTTCGGCAAGCTGATGGACCCGCTCGCCGACAAGATCATGGTCATGTCGGCGCTCGTCTGCTTTGTGGAGACGGGCTTTGCGAACGTGTGGTTCGTGCTGCTCATCATGATCCGCGAGTTCGCCGTCACCTCCATCCGCCTGATCGCGGTGGAAAACGGCAAGGTGATCCCGGCGAACGGCTGGGGCAAGGCGAAAACCGTTTCGCAGATCGTCGCAATCTGCGTGATCTTCCTGCTGCAGTACGTGCTCGAGCTGCACGCGCTCGGCCTGATCGCGCTGCCGGCCTACGAGACGCTGCAGGCCGTGTTTTACTGGATCGGCTTCGCGCTGATGGGCGTCGCGGCGCTGCTCGCTGCGATCTCCGGCGTGATCTACGCAAAGGACAGCGCGGCGCTCTTCCGCGACCGATAAGCCGGCGCACGCCGGGACCGCGCGCGTTTGGCGTTGGAAATCAAAAAGGACGGCGCATGGACGCCGTCGGAAAGGCGATTCTCCCGATATGAAAATTACCGTGATCGGCTGCGGCCGCTGGGGTTCCTTCATCGCATGGTACCTCGACAAGATCGGCCACAGCGTATCCCTTTACGGGCGCGCAGGCTCCGCAAGGATGCAGGCGCTGCTCGAAACCCGCTCGAACGGGCTCGTCACGATGCCCGATTCGCTGACGCTGACCACCGCGCTTTCGGGCGCGGCGGAAAGCGAGGTCATCATCATTTCCGTCAATTCGCAGGGGCTCCGCGGCCTGATGCGCGAGCTCGAGCCGCTGCACCTGCGGGACAAGATCTTTGTGCTGTGCATGAAGGGCGTCGAGATCGAGACCGGGCTCCGGCTCTCCGAGGTCTGCGCCGCGGGCTGCGACGCTTCGAACCGCGTCGCGGTCTGGGTCGGCCCCGGCCATGTGCAGGAGTTTGCGGCCGGCGTGCCGAACTGCATGGTCATCGACAGCGCCGACGAGGACGCGAAGCACATGCTGGTCGACGCGTTTTCGAGCGAGCTGATCCGCTTCTACTACGGGCAGGACCTGATCGGCAGCGAGATCGGCGCGGCGGCGAAGAATGTCATCGGCATCGCGGCCGGCATGCTCGACGGCCTCGGCCTCTCGACGCTCAAGGGCGCGCTGATGGCCCGCGGCACGCGCGAGATCGCCCGGCTGATCGACGCGCTCGGCGGCAACGAGCTTTCGGCCTACGGCCTGTGCCACCTCGGCGACTACGAGGCGACGCTGTTTTCCCCGTACTCGCACAACCGCATGTTCGGCGAGAAATTCGTGAAGCACGAGCGGTTCGACGCGCTGGCAGAGGGCTACTACGCGGTGGACGCTTTGCTGCGGCTGGGCAAAACCGTCGGCGCCGACCTGCCGATCTGCCGCGCCGTGTACAACGTACTGTATAAAAATGACTGTCCGAGAGAGGCAATCAACCGTCTCTTTACAAGGAGTATAAAAGATGAGTTCTGATATCCACAGGCTGGAGGACCCGTCCGCGGCGCTCGAGCTGTTCGACGGCTGGGACGAGACGACCGTCTGGTCGGCGCTCGACGGCACGATGGGCGAGATCTACGTGGGCCGCGCGATGACGGCGGCCTGCGTGCTGCTCGGCGACTTCGCGCTGCTCGCTTCCCCGGCGGAGGACGCCGACGCGGTGCAGGCGCTGCTCGCCGGCGTGCAGGCTGAAATCGACCACCCGATGCTGCTCGCCGCGCCGGACGAAGCGCAGTTCGCGCTCTGCCGGTCGCTGCTCTGCGACATGGGCGGCGGCGTGCGGTACGCGACGCGCAAGGAGAGCGGCGTGTTCGACCCGGCGCGCCTGCGCCGCTTTGCGGCGGACGTCCCGGCGGGCTACACGCTTTCGGGCATGACGCCGGAAATCTGGGCGCAGATCCGCGAGAAGGGCGGCTGGATGCGCGACTTTATCTCGAATTTTGCGGACTACGCGTCGTTTTCCGCGCAGGCGCTCGGCGTGTTCGCGCTGCGAAACGGCGAGATCGTCTGCGGCGCGTCGTCGTATTCCGTGTTCGACGGCGGCATCGAGATCGAGATCGGCACGCACGAAGCGCACCGCCGGCGCCACCTGGCCCGCGCCTGCGCCGCGCAGCTGATCCTCGACTGCCTCGAGCGGGGGCTGTACCCCTCGTGGGACGCGGCGAACCTCGAAAGCCTCGGGCTTGCGCAGCAGCTCGGCTACCGGTTCAGCCATACGTACCCATACCTGACGCTGGCACCGCAGGCGGTCGTGGACGCGTGCTTCGACAAAAAATACGGCGAAGCGGCGCTGCAGGCGGCCGCGCTGCTCGAGGGCGAGCCGGAGCCCGTGCCGTGCATGGCGAACCTCGCGGCGCTCCTGTTCGAAACGCTCGACCGCGTCAACTGGGCGGGCTTTTACACGGTGCAGTCGGACGGCAGTCTGCTGCTCGGGCCGTTTCAGGGCAAGCCGGCCTGCGTGCGCATCGCCCGGGGGCGCGGCGTCTGCGGCGCGGCCTGCGAGGCGGCGGAAACGCAGCTTGTGCCGGACGTCCACGCGTTCCCGGGGCACATCGCCTGCGACAGCGCGAGCCGCTCGGAGCTGGTCGTGCCGGTCGTCCGGGACGGCGCCGTCCGCGCGGTGCTCGATATCGACAGCCCGATCCGGAACCGCTTCACGGAGCGGGAGCGCGCCCTCGCCGAAAAAATTGCAGATCTTCTGGCGGCGAAATTCTGACCGCCGGGTCTGAATATCATCTGAATCTGGGAGGAAAAGACATGACGAATGCAGTGATTGAAAACATCCTGACGCGCCGCAGCGTGCGCGCCTTTCAGGAGAAGCCCATCGCCCGCGAGGCGATCGAGACGCTGCTGCAGTGCGCGACGCACGCGCCCAGCGCGATGAACCGCCAGACGTGGCACTTCTCGGCGGTGCTGAACCCGGAGAAGATCCAGAAGCTCGCCGCCGCGATGGGCAAGGCGCTCGGCAGCCCCAGCTACAACCTCTACCGCCCGGCCGCGCTGATCATTCCCTCAAACGAGACGGGGCTGATCAAGACATGGGACAACGCCTGCGCGCTGGAGAACATCTTCCTCGCCGCGCACTCGATGGGCATCGCGTCGGTCTGGATCAACCAGGGCTCGGATACCTGCAACGATCCCGGCGTGCGCGCGGTCCTGACAGAGCTCGGCGTGCCGGAGGACCACATGGTGTACGGTATGGCGGCGCTCGGCTACGCGGCGGCGGAGCCGAAAGACGTGGAGAAAAAATACCCGGTGACGATCATCGAATAAGGAAAAGAGGGCTTCCCGCGAGGCCCTCTTTTTTTGCGCGCTTTTTCGGGCCGCGCCCGTCTGATCGCTGCGATGCGAAGGAGATGGACGGCGATTTCAACAGATTCCATCCCGATGAAAATCATTGTGGATGGCAAGCAGGTCGCGGAGATGATCGACCACCAGAACACGGTCGTCGAGCTGTCCGCGGCGGAGCACTCGGTCTGCATGGCGAATTCCGGCATCCCGTCGGTCGTCGCGCTGAACGCAAAGGCTTCCGGCTTCGCGGTCAAGATCCCGGCGGGCCAGGAAAGCTACATGGCCTTCGTGCAGAAAGAGGGGAACACCTACTACCTGCGCGTCGGCTACCTGCACGACAGCTTCCTCGACGGCCTCCAGGCGTATTTCAAAAAGCTGTGCGCGGGCAAGGCGCTGCAGGAGCGGATCAGCCTGAAGGAAAACCGCAACGACTGCGTCTACCTGGTCTTTAAGGACGACGGCTTCCGGCTGGAGTGGGACCTCGCCAACCCGAAGGGCTTCCAGCAGTGGTCCACCGGGCGCGACGGCGAAACGATCTCGTACGCCCAGCTCGGCCTGCAGCCGCCGGCGGTGCGGCCCGGCGGGTACTGGGATTTCATCTGCATCATGATATCGGAGGTCATCGCAGAGTCGGGCAATTTCGAATGCTCGCTGAACGGCAGGATCACCGAAAAGAAGCTGCACAGCCTCGTCTGAGCGGCACAGAAAGCGAGGGACGGTATGGGCGAGTACAACACCTGCAGCAAATGCGTCTACTGGGTGCACGGCGTCTGCCAGATCACCGGGGAGCGCAAGAACGACACCATCTGCAACTGCGGCAAGTTCGCGCCGCGCAGGGAAAACGCGTGAACGCGCAAAGACGAAAATCTGCGGCCGTTCAAACGGCGGGGCGTCCTGCCGGGCGGCTGCATGTAAAAAACAAAAAGAAAGAGGGAAAGAACAATGGACAAAGAAGATCTGGAAGCGCTGAAGAACTGGCTGGACCGCACGGGGAACCTGCCCCGGTATCAGGAGGACCTGATCGACGACGCGATCTTCAGCGTTCAGCACGGTTCGATGTACCGCGCCGAGCGGGACCTGAAGACGATGGCGCTGAATTACCGCAAAGAAAACAATTCCGAGGCGGAAAGGGCCGTCGAGCGGTTGCTGTAAGCGAACGCGCAGAAGAGGGCGTCCCGCGGGGCGCCCTCTTTTTGCGCGCGGCGCGGAAAACACAGGAAATTCCCCTTTGCAGGCGGGTTTTCTCCCTTGCGGCGCGCGATACGCCATGTTAAAATATCACTGTATCCGAAGCGCGGCGCGCGGCCGCGTGAAATTCTGCTTTTGGGGGAATCCTTATGAACGAAAAGAACGGTGCAAAAGCGGGCCGCGGGCGGCTGATCGTATACTGCCTGTTCGGCCTGATGTTCTTTTTCTCGATCTCCGCGACGATGACCGGCATCCTGATCCCGGACATGACGGCGCATTACGCCCTGTCCTACGGGCAGGTCGGCCTGATCGGCTCGGTGCAGAGCGTCGGCGGCTTTGCGGCAACGCTGCTCGGCGGCGTGCTTTCCGACCGCTTCCCGAAGCTGCGGCTGATCTGCATCATGTTTGCGGTCTACACACTGATGCTGTACGCCCTCGGCCTTGTGCCGCCGTATGGGCTGATGATCGCCTGCTTCCTCGTCCTCGGCACCGCGAACAGCTTTCTGAATCTGCTGATCAGCGCGTACATTTCCGAGCGCTGCCCGGACAAGCGCACGTCCTACCTCAACATCTGCCACGCGTTTTACGGCCTCGGCTCGCTCGCCGGCCCGATCTACGCCTCGGTGCTGCTCGAGATCGGCATCGCCTGGAACCACACGTTCCTGTGGTTCGGCGTGTTCTGCACGGCGGTCACGCTGCTGCTCGTTTTCATCTGCCGCTGGGATGACGCCGCGGCGCAGCAGCGCGCGGGGAAGGGTTCGATCCTCGCGCTGCTCAAAAACCCGGGGCTGCTGCTCGTCAGCTTCGCGTGCCTGCTCTATATGGGCCAGCAGAGCGCGGTGAACCTCTGGATCGCCTCCTATGTCGAGACGGAGCTCAACAGCGCCGCGGCGGCAGGCGCGTCGCTGACGCTGTACTGGACCGGCGTCATGCTCGGGCGCTTTCTGCGGTCGGCCCTGAGCCACCGGGTCGACCCGGGCCGCTGGCTCTGCGTCTGCTGCACGATTTCCGCCGCGATGATGACGGCGGCGCTCCTGCGCCGGGACGCGATCGTCCTCACGGCCGTGCTCTGCATCGGCGCGGTGCTGACCGGCGCGGCGTTCCCCTCGATGATGGCGATGGGCTGCGCCTGCTGCCCGGAGCAGGCCGGCGCCGCGACCTCGGTGGTCTGCCTCGGCTCGACGATCGGCGGCATGGTCATCCCGCCGCTGGTCGGTCTTCTGGCGGAGCAGATCTCGTTCTCCGCGGCGATCTATGTGATCCCGGTCACACTGGTGCTCTGCTCGCTCGTGCTGATGGCCTGCGTGCGGCGCAAAAATTTTTCCTGAATTTTGCCGTATCCGGTTCGCAGGCAGTTGAAAATTGGGGAAAGGTATGCTAGAATAAGCGGCGATACGCCAAAAAAGCGCGGGGCTTTTCGGCATACCGAATGCAGATTTTCAATGCGGTAAGAGGAGCGGAGAATATGGAGAAAACGGAAAATTCAATTGTAGACGGCGTGATCTGGAAGCAGCTTCTGCTGTTCTTTTTCCCGATTCTGATCGGGACCTTCTTCCAGCAGCTCTACAATACGGTCGATACGGTCGTCGTCGGCCAGTATGTCGGCAAGGAGGCGCTCGCGGCCGTTGGCACGACCGGCACGGTCATCAACCTGCTGGTCGGCTTCTTCGTCGGCGTTTCGTCGGGCGCGACGGTCATCGTCTCGCAGTTCTTCGGCGCGGAGGACCGGGAGAACGTCTCGAAGGCCGTGCACACCTCGATGGCGCTGGCGATCGTCGGCGGCGTCGTCATCATGGTCGTCGGCTTCGTTTCAGCGCGCCCGGTGCTCGTCGCGATGAGCGTGCCCGAGGAGATTCTGGAGGACGCGCTGCTGTACATGAACGTCTACTATGCGGGCATCATCGCCAACATGATCTACAACATCGGCACCGGCATCCTGCGCGCGATCGGCGACTCGCGCATGCCGCTGTATATCCTGATCGTTTGCTGCCTTGCGAACGTCGTGCTCGATCTGCTGTTCGTCGTCGTTTTCCACTGGGCCGTGTTCGGCGTGGCGTTCGCGACGGTGCTCTCGCAGGTCATCAGCGCCGCGCTGATTCTGGTGCGCCTGATGCGGACGCGCGAATCCTACCGCGTGGAGCTGCGGAAGATCCGCTTCGATGCGAGCATCCTGCGCAACGTCATCCGCATCGGCCTGCCGGCGGGCCTGCAGTCGGTCATGTACTCGTTCTCGAACATTTTCATTCAGGCCAGCATCAACGGCTTCGGCACCGACGCGATCGCGGCCTGGGCGGCGATCGGCAAGATCGACGGCTTTATCTGGATGGTCATGAACGCGTTCGGCATCTCGGTCACGACGTTTGTCGGCCAGAACTTCGGCGCCCGCCGCTACGACCGCGTCAAGCGCTGCACGCGCGTCGGATTGCTGATGGCGCTCGGCACGACGATCGTGCTCAGCGCGCTGCTCTTCGTGTTCCGCGAGCCGCTGCTGCGCTTCTTCACCGGCGACGACGCCGTCGTGCGCATCGGCGCGAACTTCTTCATGATCCTCGCGCCGTCGTACTTCACGTTCGTCTTTATCGAGATCTTTTCGGGCGCGATCCGCGGCGCGGGCGAGGCGCTGCAGCCGATGCTGATCACCTGCTTCGGCGTGTGCGGCCTGCGCATCCTGTGGCTGATCATCGCGGTGCCGCTGTGGCCGACGATGGAGATGGTCGCGATGAACTACCCGGCCACATGGGTGGTGACGGCGATCGTGTTCATCGCCTACTATGCGCGCTTCAAGTGGCTCGACCGCTGCATCCGCCGCGAGCACGACCCGTCGCACG
>HHCFR02800__coassemble_1732_pt1 | contig 17436 bp, 14 predicted proteins | sample HHCFR02800__metabat2_low_PE_068 | metagenome-assembled genome bin HHCFR02800
GCCGTTCATCATTCTGATTTCCGGCTCCTTCTCTTCGGAGCAGGCGGTTCGGCTCAACGGTCTGAGCATCTTCCCACAGGAATTCACAACGGAAGCGTATGAGTTCATCTTCCGCAACCCGCAGGACATCCTCAATGCCTACGGCATCACGATCCTGATTACGGCGATCGGCACGGGCGTCGGCCTGATCTTCCTCACAATGACGGCGTTTGTCATCAGCCGTAAGGACTTCAAGTACAGAAACGTCATTTCCTTCTACTTCTACTTCACGACGCTGTTCAACGGCGGCATGGTCTGTACATACATTTTCTACATTCAGTACTACGGCCTCAAGGATAACCTGCTTGCGCTGATCCTGCCGGGTCTCACGCCGGTCTTCTACATGCTGATCATGCGCAACTTCGTTTCCGGCATTCCCTCCGCGCTGATCGAATCGGCCAAGATCGACGGCGCCGGCGAGGTGCGCATCTTCTTCCAGATCGTTCTCCCGCTGCTCGGCTCCGGCCTTGCGACGATCGGCCTGTTCATGGCCCTGACCTACTGGAACGACTGGTACAACGCGATGCTGTACATCAACACGGAGTGGAAATACCCGCTGCAGTACATGCTGTACAACATGATTCAGAAGGCGGCGGCTATGGCCCGCGTTGCGAGCCAGCTCGGCATCCCGGTCGAGAACATGCCGACCAACACCCTGAAGCTCGCGATGGCCGTTGTCGCGACAGGTCCTATCATTCTTCTGTACCCGTTCGTTCAGAAGTACTTTGTCAAAGGCGTTACAATCGGTTCGGTTAAGGGTTAACCGAAAAACAGACCGGTTTGTAATAATATTTATTGGAGGTAGTATTATGAAGAACACCAAAAAGCTTTTCGCTTTGGTCCTCGCTCTGGTGCTTGTCTTCACGGTATTTGCCGGCTGCTCGGGCGGCGGCGAATCTTCTACCGGCGACAGCAGCACGGCCGGCGATTCCGGTACGGACAGCGGTGAAAGCGGAGACGCGCTTCCGGCGCTCGACACCTCGGAGGAAGTGGAGCTGATTATGTATTTCATCAGCGACCGCCCCGCAAAATATGACGAGATCGAGGCCAATTTCAACGAGCTGTTCAAGGAGAAGCTGAATTGCACGCTGAGAACGGAGTGGATCGCATGGTCCGACTATGCGAACAAGTACCCGCTGCTGTTCTCCTCCGGCGAAAAGTTCGACCTGGCCTACACGGCTACATGGCTCGGCTTCTCGAACTACGCGTCGAAGGGCGCTTTCATGAACCTCGACGAGCTGTGGCCGACCTACGCGCCGAACAACTACGCGCTGCAGTCCGAGACGGCTCTGACGCAGGCGACGCTCGACGGCCATCTGTATGTCATCCCGACGCTGCTCGCGACGTACTCCGCGTACGGCCCGTATTACCGCACGGTCTTTGACGACGGCGCGGCCACCTACGAAGGCGAAGTCACGAACTGGGAAGATTATGAAGCGTACATGGAGTGGGTGCAGGCGAACACCTCGATCTCCCAGCCGTACGGCCTGTCTTCCTCCGGCAGTGAGATCGACGACATGTTCTTCACCACGAAGGGCCGGTACAACATCCGCGGCACGTCCTGGCTGAGCGTTGACCCGTATGCCGACACGTTCACGCTGGTTCCGAACTACGAGAACGAGTACGCGATGGAGCTGCTCGAAATGACGAAGCGCTGGAGCGACAAGGGCTTCTGGTCCAAGTCCGCTCTGTCCGATACCGACACCACGAAGGTGCAGAACGGCATCGCGGCGACCGATATCCACAACGTCGATACGTACCAGAGCCGCTACATCGATCAGCCGGATTGGGGCTTCAAGTACACGAACTTCGTGGAAGACGTCTCCAACCTGCCGTTCACGCAGGACGCCTGCGTCATCCCGACCACGTCCGAGAACCCGGAAAGAGCGCTTGCGCTGTGGGATTACATCACGACCGATGAGGAAGCCTACCGCGCGTTCGTTTACGGCATCGAGGGTACCTCGTATGAGATCATCGACGGTCAGGTCAAGATGATCAACACGGACGACTATGCAGGCACGGGCATGTGGTCTGCAAGAACCTCCGAGTTCAACCTCGACTCGTACGGTTCTCCGGAAGACATCAGCGAGATGAAGGCCGATTGGGACGCGTACATCGAAAAGACCGGCAACCATCAGAGCCAGTATCTGTCCGGCTGGGTCCCGGATACGACCTCGATCGAGACCGAGTATGCGGCCTGCACGAACGTCATCCAGCAGTACTGGTGGCCGCTCGAGTGCGGTTTCACGGAAGACCTTGAGGCCGGCCTCGAGCAGTATGCAACGCAGATGAAGGCTGCAGGCGCGGAGAAGGTTATCGAAACGCTGCAGGCACAGCTCGACGCATACTGTGAAGAGCATCCGCAGGGCTGATACAGTGGTTTAGAGCCGCTTGCATCTCTCCTGATGCTTGATCAATAAGATTACCCGAACGGCGGCGGTGGGGAGCAATCTCCACCGCCGCTTTTTAACGGAAAGGCCTGTACGTACAAATATCCGCACTGTGTGCGCGATCCAAAAGAAAGGACTATGGTAGTGTGAAAAATACTTTTCACACACGATTTGTGCCTTTGCCGCAACGAGCAGAGCGGCAATCGGCTTCGCCGACCGGCACAAAAAATAAGGAATGGTGATTGTTATGGACAAGCTCTTATACGGCGTCGCCTATTACGACGAGTACATGCCCTATGAACGGCTGCAGAAGGACATGGAAATGATGAAAGCGGCGAATATCAATGTGATCCGCATCGCGGAATCCACGTGGTCCAGCGAGGAGCCGCAGAACGGCGTCTTTGACTTCACGCACGTGGAGCGCGCGCTCCGTGCGGCGCAGGAGGCGGGCATCTCCGTGATCGTCGGCACGCCGACGTACGCGGTGCCGCCGTGGCTTGCGGCGGAGCACCCCGAGGTCATCGCCGTCACGCCGCGCGGGCAGGGCAGGTACGGCGCCCGGCAGAATATGGATATCACGGCGCCGGCCTACCTGTTCCATGCCGAGCGCGTGATCCGCAGGCTGATGGAATGCGTGCAGAAGTACCCGAACGTCATCGGCTTCCAGCTCGACAACGAGACGAAGCACTACAACACCTGCGGCCCGAACGTGCAGAAGCGGTTCGTCGCGTACCTGCGCGAGAAGTTCGGCACGGTCGAAGCGCTGAATGAGGCGTTCGGCTTCAATTACTGGAGCAACCGCATCGACAGCTGGGAAAACGTCCCCGACGTGACCGGCACGATCAACTGGAGCTTTGCGGCGGAATTCTCGAAATTCCAACGGAAGCTGGTCGACGAGTACCTCGCCTGGCAGGCGTCGATCGTCCGCGAGTATGCGCGCGCGGACCAGTTCATCACGCAGAATTTCGACTACGAGTGGCGCGGCTACTCCTACGGCGTGCAGCCGGACGTCAACCACAAGACGGCGGCCCGCTGCCTGACGATCGCCGGCTGCGACATCTATCACCCGACGCAGGACCGCCTGACCGGCAAGGAGATCGCGCTGTGCGGCGCGCTCTGCCGGAATCTGAAGAACGACAACTACCTGGTCATCGAGACCGAGGCGCAGGGCCATGTGAACTGGACGCCGTACGACGGACAGCTCCGCCTGCACGCGTTCAGCCATGTGGCGAGCGGCGCGAATTCGGTGATGTACTGGCACTGGCATTCGATCCACAATTCGTTTGAGACGTACTGGAAGGGCCTTCTGAGCCACGACATGCAGCCGAACGCGCCGTACCGCGAGGCGTGCACGATCGGCGCCGATTTCAAGCGGCTCAGCGAAAAGCTCGTGAACCTCAAAAAGAAGAACCGCGTCGCGATGCTCGTCAGCAATGAAGCGCTCACGGCGCTCAACCTGTTCCGCCTGCCGGACGGCAAGACCTTCTACAACGACGTTGTGCGCTGGCTGTTCGACGCGCTGTACGAGATGAACGTCGAGTGCGACATGCTGTTCCCGGAGGACGAGAATTTCGGGGATTACGACGTGCTTCTCGTCCCGGCGCTTTACACGGCGCCGCGCGCGCTGCTGGAGCGGCTGAAAGCGTTCGTCGCCGCGGGCGGCGAGCTGGTCACCACGTTCAAGACGGCCTTTTCGGACGAGAACCTCAAAGTGTACCCCGAGACGCAGCCGGCCGTGCTGGCCGAGTGCCTCGGCATCGCCTACGACGAGTTCACGGTGCCGGAGAACGTCGGCGTCAGCGGAGAAGCGCTGCCGGACAGCCCGGCTTCGGTCTGGATGGAGCTCGTCCGCCCGAAGGGCGCGTCGGTCCTCGCGCACTACGACCACAAGTTCTGGGGCAAATATGCGGCGATCACCGAAAACGCGTTCGGCGAGGGCCATGCGACGTACCTTGCGACGATGACGTCGCCCGACTGCCTCAAGGCGGTGCTGACGCGCGTTTTGAAGCGCGCCGGCGTCTGGGGCGCCGCGCAGCAGGCACAGTTCCCGCTGATCATCAAGAGCGGCGTGAACCAGGCCGGGCGGAACGTGCGGTTCTATTTCAACTATTCGCGCGAGGATGTCGAGCAGGCTTACCTCCACGCGGACGGCACCGAGCTGCTCAGCGGCGCGTCGGTTTCGCACGGCGACGCGCTGCAGCTTGAGCCGTGGGGCTTTAAGATCATCGAGGAAAACTGAAAAAAGGAGAAAGGCAGGTTGACAGCTATGGCAAACATTTTACACGTCAAAAGCACAGAGGGAAACTGCTGGCAGACGGGGGCCGTCTGCGCCGGGGCGAAGTATGAGGATACGCTCGAGCCTTCCGGCGGCTACGCGCAGACCGTGCAGGGCTTCGGCGGCTGCTTCAACGAGCTCGGCTGGGACGCGCTTCAGGCGCTCTCCGAAACGGACCGCAAGGCCGTGATGGATGAGATCTTCTGCCCGGAGAACTGCAACTTCAATTACGGCCGCGTGCCGATCGGCGCGAACGACTTCAGCATGGAGTGGTACTCCTGCGACGAGGTGAAGGACGACTTCGAGCTCGAGCATTTCAACATCGACCGCGACAAGACGTATACGATCCCGTTCATCCGGGAAGCGCTGCAGCGCCAGAAGGACTTCTTCGTGTTCGGCTCGCCGTGGAGCCCGCCGATCTGGATGAAGACGAAGCCGGCCTATAACTTCGGCACGATCCGCATGGAGGACAAGGTCCTGCGCGCGTATGCAGCGTACTTCGTCAAATTCGTCGAGGCGTACGCGAAGGAGGGCGTGCCGGTCCGGCAGGTGCACGTACAGAACGAGCCGATGGCCGACCAGAAATTCCCCTCCTGCAAATGGACCGGCGAGGACATGCGCGACTTTATCAAGGGTTACCTCGGGCCGGCGTTTGAAGCGAGCGGCCTCGATACGGAGATCTGGCTCGGCACGATCAACGGCCCGTTTATGGACATCCTGATGGGCCCGAACACGCCGTTCTCCGAGTTTTACGACCAGTGGGCGAACACGGTGCTCTCCGACAAGGAGGCCCGCAAGTACATCACGGGCGTCGGCCTGCAGTGGGGCGGCAAGCACATCCTCGACCACATCACGATGAGCTATCCCGAGATGCGCATCATGCAGACCGAGAGCGAGTGCGGCGACAGCCTCAATTCCTGGCAGCAGATGGAGTACATCTACGGCCTGATGTGGCAGTATTTCGTCCACGGCGCAGAGCGCTACACCTACTGGAACATCGCCCTGCCGAACGACAGCGTTTCCACGTGGGGCTGGAAGCAGAACTCGCTTGTGACGGTCGATAAGGAAAACGGCACCTACCGCTACAACCCGGAGTTCTATGTGATGAAGCACTTCTCGCAGTTCGTGCAGCCCGGCGCAAAGCGGATCGTGACGAAGGGGCACTGGACCTCGAACGCGCTCGTGTTCGAGAATCCGGACCAGAGCCTTGTCGTGATCGTCGGCAGCAACATGAACAATGCGCGCGAATTCACGTTCAGCTGCGGTGAAAAGTCGTTCTCCGCGCAGATCGAGCCGCACAGCCTCCACACGTTCGTCATCGCGTAAAACAGAACAGCCGCCGGGATATGGTCCCGGTGCGGCGGGCCCGGCTTCGGCCGGGCCTTTTGCCGTTTGCGCGGCTTTTCGGGCGCAGCGGCCCGGGGGCCGCGCCGACGAAAGAAAACCCGCAGATTTGCAGGATTTTTATTGATTTCCGTCGAAAGAAGTGATATGATTCTACTGTTAAATTCGTGGGGGTGAGAGCACGTGATTTATACGGTTACGCTGAATCCGGCGGTCGACTACGTCGTGTCGCTCGACGCGCTGGCGCCGGGGAAAATCAACCGGGCGGCTTCGGAGCATGTCGTCTTCGGCGGCAAGGGCGTCAACGTCTCGCTGATGCTGCACGCGCTGAACACGCCGAGCGTCGCGCTCGGCTTTACGGCGGGCTTTACGGGCGAGGCGATCCGCGCCGGTGTGGAGGCGCAGGGCGTCCGCACGGATTTCGTCACGCTGGAAAGCGGCTTTTCGCGGATCAACGTCAAGCTGCATGCCGGCGAGGAAACGGAGATCAACGGCTGCGGGCCGGAGATCCCCGCGGACAAGCTGGAGCTTTTCCTCGACAAGCTGCGCGTTTTGACCCCGGCGGACACGCTCGTGCTTTCGGGCAGCGTGCCGCCGTCCCTGCCGGGCGACGTCTACGCGCGCATCGCGTCGATCGCCGCGGAGAAGGGCGCGCAGCTCGTCGTGGACGCGGCGGGCAAGCTGCTGCTCTCCACGCTGCCGCACCGGCCCTTCCTCATCAAGCCGAACCGCGAGGAGCTCTCCGCGCTGTTCGGCGCGCCGGCCGACACGGATGACGATGTGCAGGCGCTCGCGCACCGCCTGCAGGAGGAGGGCGCGCACCATGTGCTCGTCTCGATGGCGGGGGACGGCGCGCTGCTCTGCACCGCGTCGGGCGAATCGTACCGCGTGGCGGCGGCTAAGGGGACGGTCGTCAATTCGGTCGGCGCCGGCGACTCAATGGTCGGCGGCTTTCTGGCGGCGTTCCAGAAGACCGGCAGCCTGCCCGAAGCGCTCGCGCTCGGCGCGGCGGCCGGCGGGGCGACGGCCTTTTCGGTCGGCATTGCGGGCTTCCAGAAGGTGATGGCGCTGTATGAACGGCTCCGGACCGAGGTGACGCGCATTGGATAGCTTTCTCATCGCGCTGAATGCCGTCATGCCGACGTTTTTGCTGCTCGCCTTCGGCTACTTTCTGCGCAACGCGCATTTTGTGGACGGGGCGTACCTCAAAAAGACGAACGCGCTGACCTTCAAGTTTTTTCTGCCGGTGCTGCTGTTCAACAACATCTATAAGACGCAGATCGCCGAGGTTTTCGACGGCACGATGTTCCTGTTCGGCGTCGGCAGCCTGCTGGTGCTGTTCGGCGTTCTGTGCCTCGTCGTGCCGCGCGTTGTGCGCGAGCCGCGGCAGCGCGGCGTGGTCATTCAGGGCCTTTTCCGAAGCAATTATGTGATTTTCGGCGTGAGTCTCGTCACCAACGTGTTCGGCGAGGCGCACGCGGCGGCCGCCTCGATGCTGAGCGCCGTGCTCGTGCCGATGTACAATGTCCTCGCCGTGGTGGCGCTCGCCTTTTTCACGAGCGGGGAGCGCGTGCCGCTGAAAAGCACGCTGAAGTCGATCGCGCTGAACCCGCTGATTCTCGCGGGCGTGCTCGGCGTGCTGGCGTCGTTCGTGGGGCTGCAATTCCCGACCTTTCTCGAAACCGCGCTGAACGATGTGGCGCGCCTCGCGACGCCGCTCGCGCTGATCGTGCTCGGCGGCGACTTCAGCTTTAAGAGCGCGCGGGGCAACATCCGCCTCGCCATGACGGTCGTCGCGATCAAGCTCGTCGTGATCCCGCTCGTTTTCATCCCGCTCGCGGTGATGGCGGGCATCCGCGGCGCAAATCTGCTCGCGCTCTCGCTCGCCTGGGAGACGCCGGTGGCCGTCTCGAGCTACATCATGGCGCAGCAGGCCGGCGCCGACGACCAGCTTGCCGGGCAGCTCGTGGTCATCAGCTCCGTGTGCTGCATCCCGACCGTGTTTCTGATGATTTTCATTTTGCAGAGCCTTGCGCTGCTGTAAAGGAGGGAAAGCGATGCCAATTGATACACAGCGCCTCGTGCGCACGTTTTCCGAGCTTGTGGCGGTGGACAGCCCCTCCTTCGGCGAGCGCGCGATGGCGGACCTGCTCCGGGACAAACTCGCAGCGCTCGGCATATCGTGTAAGGAGGACGGCGCGGGGGAGAAGCTCGGCGGCACGGCCGGCAACCTGTTCGCGCGGGTGCCCGGCACGCTGGGCGCGGAAGCGCTGCTGTTCTGCACGCACATGGATACAGTTGCGCCGGCGCGGGGCAAGCGGGCCGTGCTGCATGCGGACGGCCGCATCACGAGCGCCGGGGACACCGTGCTCGGCGCCGACGACCTCGCCGGCATAGCCGCGCTTCTCGAAGTGCTCGAGACGCTGCGCGGGCAGGGGATCGCGCACCGCCCGCTCGAGCTGCTGTTTACCGCGGCTGAGGAGCCGTACTGCGCTGGCGTGCGGCACTTCGATTTCTCGCAGTGTACGGCAAAGACCGGCTTTGTGCTCGATTTGACCGGGCCGGTCGGCACGGCGGCCGTGGCGGCACCCACAATCCTTTCGTTCACGGTGGAGATCACCGGGCGCGCCGCGCACGCGGGCTTTGCGCCGGAGACGGGCGTTCACGCGGTGGCCGCAGCGGCGAAAGGGCTTGCGCGGCTGCAGCAGGGCAGGCTCGAAGCGGGGACGACGCTGAACGTCGGGATGATTTCCGGCGGCACGGCGGCGAACATCGTGCCGGAGCGCTGCACGCTTTCGGGCGAGATCCGCAGCATGCAGCACGCGCGCGCCGAGGCGCTGTACGCGGAGCTCTGCGCGGTGTTCCGCGAAGAGGCGCAGGCCGCCGGCGCGTCGGTCCGGACAAGCTGCGACATCCCGCTGCGCGCCTACCGCGCGGCAGAGGACGGGGACGCCGCCCGGCGCTTCCGGCGGGCCTGTACGGCGGCGGGCCTGCCCGTGCGGTTTATCGAAACCTTCGGCGGCAGCGACAACGCGGCGCTGCAGGCGAACGGGATCGACAGCCTGGTCGCCGCGAACGCGATGTTCAACTGCCACTCGACGGACGAGTACACGACCGTCGACGATCTGCAAAAGACAGCTATGCTGATCTATCATTTAATAACAGACACAATCTGAATCATGGAGGTAGAAAGTTGAAAATTCCACTCGCTTACCAGAAAACCGAATATGACTGCGGCCCAACCACGATGATGAACGCGCTGAGCTGTCTGTTCGACCGGGAGGTCATCCCGCCGGACGTCGTGAAGTACATCATGATGTACTCGCTCGATGCGTACAACGAACGTGGGGAATACGGCAAGAACGGGACGTCACAGATGGCGATGATGTTTATGACAAGCTGGCTGAACCATTTCGGCCGCGTCAAACAGTTCCCCGTGCACTGCGAGTATATCTCGGGCAGTGACGTGTTCATCGGACACAACAGCAAAATTGTGGACGGCCTGAAACGCGGCGGCGTTGTGGTGGCGCGGGTGATGTACGACGTGTGGCATTATGTGCTGATTACCGGCTGCGACAGCCGCTATGTGTATCTTTTCGACCCGTATTACCGCTGTCGGCCGTACAAAATCGACGGCATAGACCTGATTACGGACAAGCCGCTGACGCGCAACCGCCGCGTGCGGCACGAGCTTTTGAACGACGAGGGCAAGGGCATGTATGCGTTCGGCGATCCGAAGATCCGCGAAGCCGTCATCGTTTTCAACTTGGATAAGACAAAGCCGGCGGAAAACGCGGCTTTTCCCGAATAACCGGGGCGCACGGTGCAGACCGTGCGCCTTTTTGCTGCAAAAAACAGGATCTCCTTTCCGAGATCCTGAAAAGCGTTTTCTGTTTTGCCTCCCCGTTCGGCAGAAAGCCGTGCAGCCAGCGCGGCGTCGGGGCATGGGAAAAGCGGGGATAAATACCCTGCGGTTCCATTACGGCGCGGTGCCGAACAGCGGCGCTGCGGGCGCTCAGAGCAGGCCGCGCAGGCAGCTCAGGAAAGTGCGGGCGGCCTTGGAAAATGCCGGGTATTTTTTCCAGACGAGGCTTGCGGCGGATTCGAGCGGCGGGGAGAACGGGCGGAAGCACAGACGGCTCCCGTCCGTGTTGATCAGCCTGTCCAGACAGAGCGCGTAGCCGAGGCCTTCGTCCACCAGCAGCGAAGCGTTGTAGACCAGGTTGTAGGTGGCGACGACATGCGGCGCGCCGCCCGCCGGGCTGAGCCAGCGGGTCAGAAGCTGCGCGTCGTCCGGCTGGTCGGTGAGGATCAGCGGTTTTTCCAGCAGATCCCCGGGCGCGACGGATGCCTTTTCGGCAAGCGGCACGTCGCGCCGCATCAGCACGCCCCACGTGTCCTTGCCGGGCAGCGGGAGCGCTTCGTACTTCTGCGTGTCGGTCCGGCCGAACAGGAGCCCGAAGTCGATCAGCCCCTTGTCGAGCTGCTCGAGCACGTGCTCCGCATTGCCGCTCGAAATGTGATAGCGGATATCCGGGTGCTGCTTCTGGATTTCCCGTGCGGCGCGGGCGAGCAGGCGGACGATGTCCGTCTCGCCGGCGCCGATGTACACGTCGCCGACAACGGCCTCGTCGTCGTGCATGATCTCCTCCTCGGTCCGCTGGACCAGCGCGAGGATTTCCTCGGCGCGCTTGCGCAGGATCATGCCCTCCTCCGTGAGCAGCACGCGGCGGGAGCCCTTTGCGCCGCGGATCAGAAGCTGCTTGCCGAGCTCCTCCTCCATGGCGCGGAGCTGGGTGGAAAGCGTCGGCTGCGTCAGGTGCAGGGACTCGGCCGCAGCGGAGATGCTCTGCTCTCTGGCCACCGCCAGAAAGTATTGTAAAACGCGCAGTTCCATGGCTTTTTCCTCCTTGAAACCAGCATACCATGACGCCGTGCAAAAATCAATGGCCGTTTTGCGCGCGGGAAAAAAGACAGGCGGCTGCCCGCGTGCGGCGCATAAGTATACCGCAATCATTCGTTTCGGCTATCGTTTATCATAACCGATAGGTATTTGCGATTTGACCGGCGGCGGGGTATACTGTTTACAGGCGGGCGCGGCGCGCAGTCGGGCGGTACCGGGCGCGGCGCTTTTCCGCAGAGAACCGACCAGAAAGGTGGATTGCCATGGATTTGCAGGCATTTTTGGACCATATGAACAGCGGAAAAACCATCAAGGGCGGCTCGGAAGCACACCTGTGCATGTGCGCGCTCTCGCAGGAGGCCCTGCAGCGGACGGCGGAGCTGAACGGCGCTTACCATACGCCGGAGGAAGTGCGGCGCATTTTTTCGGCGCTGACCGGCAGGCCGGTGGACGACACGTTCATGCTGTTCCCGCCGTTTCACACGGACTGCGGCAAGAACATCGCGGTCGGGAAAAACATCTTCATCAACAGCGGGTGCAAATTTCAGGATCAGGGCGGCATCGTGATCGGCGACGGCGCGCTGATCGGGCACAACGTCGTATTGGCCACGCTGAACCACAGCCTCGCCGTGCGCGACCGGCAGGACCTGATCCCCGGGCCGATCCGCATCGGGAAAAACGCGTGGATCGGTTCGAATGTGACGATCCTGCCCGGCGTCACGGTCGGCGACGGCGCGGTCGTTGCGGCGGGCGCCGTCGTGACGAAGGATGTGCCGGCCTATACGGTGGCGGGCGGCGTGCCGGCCCGGGTGCTCCGCCCGCTGACGGAGGAAGAGAAGCGACAATGAGCGATTCCTCTGTACCGGCGCGCGCGAAGCGCCGGGCAAAAATTCTTTGAATTTTGACGATTGAAGAAAGGGAGTAAGGTGCAATGATTTACAGAGAGTTTCAGGGAGAAAAGCTGTCGGCGCTCGGCATGGGCGCGATGCGTTTGCCGGTCGTGGACGGCGACGACGCCCGCATCGACGAAGCGGCGGCTGCGGCGATGGTGGACTATGCGATGGCGCACGGCGTCAACTACTACGACACTGCATGGGGCTACCACAACGGCAATTCGGAGCTTGTGATGAGCAGGGCGCTGGCCAGGTACCCGCGCGAAAGCTATTTCCTCGCCGACAAGTTTCCCGGCTACGACCTCTCGAATATGGACAAGGTGGAGTCGATCTTTGAAAAGCAGCTGGAAAAATGCGGCGTCGAATACTTCGACTTCTACCTGTTCCACAACGTCTGTGAGATGAACATCGACGCGTACCTCGACCCGAAGTACGGCATTTTCGACTACCTGACCGCGCAGAAGAAGGCCGGTCGCATCCGGCACCTCGGCTTTTCCGCCCACGGCAGCTACGCGGTGATGAAGCGCTTCCTCGAGGCCTACGGCAGCGAGATGGAGTTCTGCCAGATCCAGCTCAACTACCTCGACTGGAAGTTTCAGGGCGCGAAGGAAAAGGTCGAGCTGCTGCAGGAATACAACATTCCGGTCTGGGTCATGGAGCCGCTGCGGGGCGGCAAGCTGGCGTCGCTCGCGCCGGCGGACGAGGAGAAGCTGCAGGCGCTGCGCCCGCAGGAGGGAATCCCGGCGTGGGCGTTCCGCTTCCTGCAGAGCATCCCCGCCGTGACCGTCACGCTGTCGGGCATGTCGAACATGGAGCAGATGCAGGAAAACATCCGCACGTATGAGACGGAGCAGCCGCTCGATGAGAACGAGATGCAGACGCTTCTGGGTATCGCGGACGCGATGGTCGGAAAGATCGCGCTGCCGTGCACGGCGTGCCACTACTGCGTCAGCCACTGTCCGCAGGGGCTCGACATCCCGAACCTGCTGGCGCTGTACAACGAGCACTGCTTTACCGACGGCGGTTTTATCGCGCCGATGGCGCTGTCCGCCGTGCCGGAGGATAAGCGCCCGAACAGCTGCATCGGCTGCCGCAGCTGCGAAGCGGTCTGCCCGCAGCAGATCCGCATTTCCGAGGCGATGGCCGACTTTGCCCGGAAGCTGGGCGCGTAAAACGCGCGGGCGGCGGTTTTCCGCCGCAGTTTCGGAGACAACGAATACGACAGGAGGATTTCACCATGGAGTACCGCAGTCTGCCGCACGGCAGCGAACGGATCAGCGTGCTGGGCTTCGGCACGAGCGGCATCGGCATGGCCGGGGAGAAAGAGATCGAAGCCGCGATGACGATGGCGCTCGAAAACGGGATCAACTATTTCGATATGGCGTCCGCCGACGCGGCGCCCTTCCCGGCTTTCGGCCGCGTGATGGCCGGGCAGCGGAAGAACATCTACTTCCAGATCCATTTCGGCGCCGACTATTCGAGTGGCAAATACGGCTGGACGACGGATCTGGAGACGATCAAGCGCTCGGTAGACTGGCAGCTCAGCGCCCTGAAGACCGACTACATAGACTTCGGCTTCCTGCACTGCCTCGATGAGGCGGAGGACCTGAAGCACGCGATGCAGGGCGGCGCGCTGGACTACATCCTGCAGCTGAAAAAGGCGGGCGTCGTGCACCATATCGGCATGTCCTCGCACACGCCGAAGGTGGTGCGCATGGCGCTGGACGCCGGTTTTCTGGATATGCTGATGTTCAGCATCAACCCGGCGTACGATTTCGAAAAGGCGGGCGAGTTCGCCATCGGCAGCGTGGCGGAGCGGCAGGCGCTCTACCGCCGGTGCGAGGCCGAGGGCGTCGGCATCTCGGTGATGAAGGCGTTTTCCGGCGGCCAGCTTCTGCAGGCTTCCACCTCGCCGTTCGGCCGCGCGCTGACGGAGTACCAGTGCATTCAGTACGCACTCGACAAGCCGGGCGTGCTGACGGTGCTGCCCGGCGTGCGGAACCGGGAAGATCTGCAGCGCATCCTCGGCTTTACAAAGGCCGCGCCGGAGGAGCGGGACTATTCCGTTCTGGGGACGTTCACGCCGCGCGAGGCCGAAGGCGCGTGCGTGTACTGCAACCACTGCCAGCCGTGTCCGGTTGGGCTGGATGTGGGCCTGATCAACAAGTATTACGATCTGTCGGCTGCCGGAGATGCGCTGGCAAAGAGCCACTACGACAGTTTGGAAAAGCACGCGGGCGACTGCGTCGGCTGCGGGCACTGCGATGCGCGCTGTCCGTTCCATGTGCACCAGTCGGCGCGCATGCAGGAGATCCGCGCGTATTTCGGCAAGTGAGTAAGGACAAAACCGCAAATCAATAAAAAGAAAGGCCCTCGGCGCGGAAACAGCGCCGGGGGCCTTGTGCGTTTTCTGCGGCGCGCCCGCCGGGAAAAACAGCTGGAAAAGGCGCGCGCCCCGTGGTATAATGAGGCAAACATATTTTAGTGGGAAGAGGCTTATGGAGACGATACAGACGAACGACCCACGCATCGAACTCGCGTATGATCGGAGCGGTTAAAGGATAATGAAATGTCTTCTGATTGATTTGGATGGAACCCTGTACCGGGGAGAAAGCCCGATTCCGCAGGCCAAAGGCTTTATGGAATCGGTTCAGAAAGCCGGCGTGCCGTTTGTCCTGCTGACGAACTGCCCGCTGCATTCGCCGCAGGAGCTTTCCGAAAAGCTGCGCCGCATGGACATCTGCGTGCCGGCGGAGCGGATCCTCACGTCCGGAAGCGTCTGTGCGCAGTGTCTGGGCGCGCATTTCCCCGGGAAAAGCGTGCTCGCGGTGGGCTCGGACAGCTTCGCAGCGCTGCTCGCCGACCAGGGGCTGAAGCTCTGGCGGCAGGGGGAAGAGGACCCTGCGGCCGTAGCCGTCGGGTATTCCACACGGCTGGATTACGACGAGCTGTGCTGGGCGACGCACTACCTGCGGCAGGGAAAAACCTTCCTTGCGACGAACGGCGACGCCGTCATTCCATCCGGAGACCGTCTTGTGCCGCATACGGGCGCTGTGGTAGAATATCTGAAGACAGCTTCGGGACAGATCCCGCTGGTGATCGGCAAGCCCTACGCCTTCATGCTGGAGGCCGCGCTGCAGAAGCTTTCCTGCAGAAAAGAGGACTGCCTCGTGCTCGGAGACGGGCTGGAGACGGACTTTGCCTTTGCGGTGCGCAACGGGCTGGATTACCGGATCCTTCTCTCCGGCGTGACCACCCGGGAGGCGGCGCTGCAGCGGGGCGTGCCCGCCGAAAAGCTGTGTGAAAACCTGTTGGAAGTCACCATGGCTTAAATGAAGGAGGAACAGTTGATGAAAGTCGTGACCTTTAATATCCGCCGGGATTGTGACGGCGGGACCATTCAGGCATTTGAAAACCGCAAGCCGTTGATCCGGGAAAAGATCCTGGCGGAGAAAGCCGATTTGATCGGCTTTCAGGAGGTGCTGCCGCATATGGCGCAGTGGCTGGAGGAGGTATTGACCGGCTACTGCATGCTGAGCTGCGGCCGTGGGGCCGAATTCGACGATGAGGCCGTGACGATCGCGTTCCGCAGGGACCGCTTTCATCTGCTGGGCTACCGCACCTTCTGGCTGTCGCCCACGGAGGATATCCCGGGCAGCCGCTATGCGGAGCAGAGCGAGTTCGCACGGGTGTGCAGCGTCGTCACGCTGCAGTCGCGCGAAACGGGAAAATGCATCGCGCTGTTCAACACCCATCTGGATCACGTGTCGGAAAGCGCGCGGCGGAAGGGCATCCGGAAAATTCTTGACGCCATCGAGAAATGCCCCTACCCGGCGATCCTGACCGGCGACCTGAACACATTCCCCGGCAGCGCCGTGGCGGAGCTGATCGCGCGCAGCGGTCTGGACCTGACGGACGTCACCGCCCATGTCGGAACGACCTTCCACAATTACGGCGATGCGGCAGAAAAGCTCGATTACATCTGCGTGAGCAGGGAATGGACGTGCACGTCGGTGTGCAAGTGGGAGGACTGCCGCGACGGCGTCTACCTGTCGGATCACTACCCGGTTTGTGCGGAGCTGGAGCTTGCGGAAAATGGGACGAAAGACGAATAAATGCAGGCGGGGGAGATCTCCCGGCCCGCGGAAAACAAAAAAAGAGGCTGCTGCGTTTCATCAACGCGGCAGCCTCTTTTGCATGGCTTGCGGCCGATCAGCCGGAATGTGCCGACCAAAACGGGCGGAGGCACCCGGCTTTATGCTTTTGCGCGGCTGGGCTTCAGGGAATCGACTGGTGGTCTGTGTCGCGCGTGCGGTACAGTGCCAGAAGCGCTTCCTTGCCGGGCAGTTGCTGCGGCGGCCGGGACGCCTTATCCAGATAGTAGTAGGCGGTGGAGGAATAGCGGAAGGGCTTGAGCCGCTCGGCCTCCCACGGGTTCCTAAAGCACACCCGCAGGCTGCGCTGGAAAGTGATGGCGTCCTGGTCGTGGAAGCGGTACATGGAGATCATCGAGCGCAGCGTGTCCTTCAGCGGGACGCCGTGGTTCGGGCCGCAGAATTCGCCGTCCCGGAAATACCAGCCCCCGTTGAAATAATCCTCCAGTCCGGTGCCCACGATTTGCGGATGCTCGATGTCGTCCTGGTCGATGCAGATGTATTCCGGGGCCTCGAGATACGCGAGGTAGTTGTACTCCTGCCCCTGCATCGAGACGGCACAGCCCACGTAGTGGCCCCTGCCCTCGGTCTGGAGCACGTCCATCGGCTCCGGGCCGGGGTTCTCGCCGCAGCGGAACTGGCAGTGGAAGCGCCCGGCCTGCGCATCCAGATACTCCAGCGCCTGATAATTCACGTTGAGGAAAATGTCGGCCGGAATGGAGTCGTGCAGGTTTTCCATTTCGATGCGCATGCCCTTTTCAAAAGGCATGGGGAAGTAGCTGTAAAATCCGCCGCTGCTCATGCCCAGAAATCTCGAAAGGTACTGGCGGTATTCGCAGTGCCCCACGCCGAAGAAATCGCCCACGGGCGATTCCACACTGGGGAAGGGGTTCCCGTCAAAATAGATGCGCAGGATGAGGCAGCGCAGCAGCGTGGCATCGATTTCCGCATTCGGGTTCCAGTGCTGCCAGAACCAGCCGGGGAAGGTGAGCCAGAGCCGGGTGACCATGCCGGTTTCCTCGGTCTGCACCAGCGTCAACCGCTGATGCGGCTCGACCCGCAAAGTCTTCTGGCGCGTGTCGGGGCGAAAGGTGGTCAGCTGCCGGGAAATCCCCGACCGCAGCTGATAAACGGGTACGTTGCATTCCATAGTAAAGTCCTCCCAAAAATGTTCAAACCGGCGCGTTTTCCGGTCGATTTATTATAGCACAGAGGAGAGGGCGGTTCCACAGAAAAGCGAAAAGAAAGCGGAGAATTTCCGCCGCCCTTTTCGTGATATTTGCTTCTCCGAGACCAATGTAAGCCGCCCGGATTTTTGCTGTGTTTTCACACCTTGAATGCGCGACTTTTCAGCCATTCCACAGATTGCCTCAACCCGGCAACGGTTTTGGTTTCAAGAACGATTCGACGGCCATATTGACTGGCAAGGCAAAAGTAC
>HHCFR02800__coassemble_1736_pt1 | contig 17431 bp, 17 predicted proteins | sample HHCFR02800__metabat2_low_PE_068 | metagenome-assembled genome bin HHCFR02800
GGCTTGCGGGCAAGCCGATCGTCCTGATGCGCAACGGCAAGCTGCACCGCGCCGGTCTCAAGGCGGCGCACCTCGACCTGTCCGAGTTCCAGGCCATGGCGCGCCTTGCCGGCTATTTCGATCTGTCAGAGGTCAGCGGCGCCGTGTTCGAGCACAACGGAAACGTCAGCTTCCTGCCCTTTGCGGAAAACCGTCCCTACACGCCGAAGGACGCCGGCGCGGCGGTGGAGCCGGCGGAGCTGCTGTACGACGTGATCCTCGACGGGCACGTCGTGGAGGAAGCGCTGAAAAAGGCCGGCAAGGACCGCGCGTGGCTGCAAAAGCAGATGCAGGCGGCGGGCTTTCGGGACGAGCGGGAGATCCTGCTTGCGGTCGCCGGCGCGGGAGACCGCGTGACCTTTTACTAAGAACGAAGCGTAAAAGTCGGAATTGCCGCAATTTACGTCTGCTTTCCGCCTGTTCTGACGGTGCCGCGAAAGGGACGCGCAGGGGAAAATGTAAACATTTTTCTGCAGCCCTTGCAAGTTTGCGCCGAAAGCCGTAAAATAAAAGATCGGAAAGAACAGAGCAAGTTGAATCCGTCAAATGTAAAATGGAAAGGACGTTTGCGCATATGACAAAAATCGACATTTTTTCCGGCTTTCTCGGCGCCGGCAAGACGACGCTGATCAAGAAGCTGATCGCGGAGGCGTTTCGGGGCGAAAAGCTCGTCCTGATCGAGAACGAGTTCGGCGAGATCGCGATCGACGGCGGCTTTCTGCAGGACGCGGGCATTGAGATCACCGAGATGAATTCCGGCTGCATCTGCTGCAGCCTCGTCGGCGACTTCGGCAAGGCGCTGCAGCAGGTGCTCGCGCAGTTCCACCCGGACCGCATCCTGATCGAGCCGTCCGGCGTCGGCAAGCTCAGCGACGTGATCCGCGCCGTGCAGAACCTGCACATGGAGGACGTCGTGCTGAACAGCTTCACGACAGTCGCCGACGCGAACAAGTGCAAGATGTATATGAAGAACTTCGGCGAATTCTACAACGACCAGATCGAGCATGCGAACTCGATCATCCTGAGCCGCACGGCGGGGCTTGCGCAGAAGAAGCTCGACGACTGCGTCGCGCTGCTGCGCGCGCACAACGAAACGGCGACGATCATCACGACGCCGTGGGACGCGCTCTCCGGCGCGCAGATCCTCGAGGCGATGGAGCACCGCAACACGCTGGACGCGGAGCTGAAGCAGCTTGAAGCGGAAGCGCACGAGCACCACCACGACCATGACGGGGCGTGCGATTGCGGCCACGAGCACCATCACCACGACCACGACGGGGCGTGCGGCTGCGGTCACGACCATCATCACCACGACCACGATGGGGAATGCGGCTGCGGTCACGAGCACCACCATCACGACCACGACGGGGCGTGCGGCTGCGGTCACGACCATCATCACCACGACCATCACCATCACGATCACCACCATGCCGACGAGGTGTTCACGAGCTGGGGCGTGGAGACGACCCGGAAATTTACGAAGGAAGAGATCGAGAACGCGCTCGCCGCGCTTTCGGACAGCGAAAAGTACGGCATGATCCTCCGCGCGAAGGGCATCGTCGCCGGCGCGGACGGCGAATGGCTGCATTTCGACTATGTGCCGGAAGAGGCGAGCGTCCGCACGGGCAGCGCGATCGTCATGGGCCGGCTGTGCGTGATCGGCGCGAAGATCAACGAGGAAGCGCTCAAGGCGCTCTTCGCCTGAGTGTGAAAGGCAGGTTTTTTCCATGCAGGAGATGCCGGTTTACCTGTTCACCGGTTTTCTGGAATCAGGCAAAACGAGTTTTATCAAGGAAACGCTCGCAGACAAGCGCTTTCACAGCGGACAGCGCACGCTGCTGCTGCTCTGCGAGGAGGGCGAGACGGAGTACGACACGGACGAGCCGTACATGCAGAGCGTGTTCATCGAGACGATCGAGGAAGAGGATGAGCTGAACGCGGAGATGCTGCAGCTGCTCGCCAAAAAGCACAGGGCGGCCCGCGTGTTGATCGAGTACAACGGCATGTGGCAGCTCAAGAACCTTTACGACAACCTGCCCGCAAGCTGGATCGTCTACCAGGAATTCATGTTTGCGGACGCCGCAACGTTCCTCGCCTACAACGCGAATATGCGCGGCCTCGTCGTCGACAAGCTGACGGGCTGCGAGCTCGTCGTGTTCAACCGCTTCACGCGGGATATGGACAAGATGGCGTTTCACAAGATCGTCCGCGGCGTTTCCCGCCGCCCGGACATCGCGTACGAGTACGTCAGCGGCGACGTCGAGTACGACGAGATCGAGGACCCGCTGCCGTTCGACATCGACGCGCCGGTCATTAAAATTGAGGACGGCGACTACGCGCTTTGGTACCGCGACCTCTCCGAGGAGCCGAAGAAGTACGACGGCAAAACCGTCGAGTACAAGGGCCTCGCCGCGGTGAACCCGCGCATGAAGCCGGGCGTGTTCTTCTTCGGCCGCCAGCTCATGACGTGCTGCGTGGAGGACATCCAGTTTGCCGGCCTGCTGACACAGTGCGCGGCGGACGCGATGCCGGAGAACGGGAAGTGGTACACGATGCGGCTGAAGATCGAGTACAAGTGGCACAAGCTCTACGGCCAGAAGGGCCCGGTGCTGACGCTGTTCGAGATGCAGCCCGCCGACGCGCCCGAGCAGCCCGTCGCGACGTTCTATTAAAAGTACATAAATCGTCCACGCGATTTTGGGTATCCGGATGCAAACGGTCGGCGTCCGGATACTTTTTTGCTTTTTCGGTTGTGACCGCGGTGCAACTATGCTATACTTTTTGTAAGAATTCAGGATTGTGAGGAAACGAAAGCAAGTGAAAGCATATCGATTGGTGTGCCCCTGCCTTCTGGGCGTGGAGGGGCTTGTGGCGGACGAGCTGCGGGAGATGGGCGCGGCGCAGGTGACGCCGGAAAACGGGCGCGTCGTGTTTGACGGCTCGCCGGAGCTGATTGCCCGCGCGAATATCCGCTCGCGCTTTGCGGAGCGCGTGCTCGTTCTGCTCGGCACGTTTGAGGCGAAGAGCTTCGAATCGCTCTTCAACGGCGTGAAGGCGCTGCCGTGGACCGACTGGATCGGGCGCGACGACGCGTTCCCCGTCAAGGGGCGCTGCCTCTCGAGCGCGCTGATGAGCGTGCCGGACTGTCAGGCGATCATCAAAAAGGCGGTCGTCGAGTCTCTGAAGGAGACGTACCGGCTCGAGCGGTTCCCGGAGACCGGGCCGCTCTGCCAGATCCAGTTTTTGATCCTGAAGGATCAGGTCAGCGTCATGCTCGACACGAGCGGCGCGGGCCTGCACAAGCGCGGCTACCGGAAGCATTCGAACGAGGCGCCGATCAAGGAGACGCTGGCCGCCGCGATGGCAAAGCTCTCGCGCGTGCGCACGGACGGCACGCTGATCGACCCGTTCTGCGGTTCAGGCACGGTCACGATCGAGGCGGCGCTGCTCGCGATGCACATCGCGCCCGGCCTGCGCCGGCATTTTGCGGCCGAGAAGTGGCGCACGGTGCCCGGCGCCGTTTGGGAGGCGGAGCGCCGCGCGGCGAAGGCGCTCGAGCGCCGGGGAGAGGGCTTCCGCGCGTTCGCCTACGACATCGACCCCGAGGCCGTCCGCCTGACGCTCGAGAACGCCAAAAAGGCGGGCGTTGCGGAGTTCGTGACCGCCGAAGTGCGCGACATCGCGGATTTCGACGGCAGCGGCGAGTACGGCTGCGTCATCTGCAACCCGCCCTACGGCGAGCGGCTGCTCGACGTCCGCGCGGCGGAGGCGATTTACCAGACGATGGGGCGCGTGTTCAGGCCGAAGCGCGGCTGGAGCTACGCGGTCATCAGCCCGGACGAGCGCTTTGAAACGCTGTTCGGCCGGAAAGCGGACCGCCGCCGCAAGCTCTACAACGGCATGATCCGCTGCCAGTATTATATGTATTACAAAACCGCCTGAGCGCGCAGCGGGCCGGGCAGTGCGGAACCGCATGCGGGCGCGTTTAAAAGCGCGCCTGTCGTGCGGCGCCCGGCCGAAAGCGCGCCGGCGGCAGAGGGGGAATCCTTTTGCGGGATGTTTATATCATCAACCCGAAGGCGGGGAAGAAAAATACGGCCGTGTTCTTCATGGAGCGCGCAAAGGCGTTCCACGCGGCGCACGGCGGGGACTATGCGCTCTGCCTGACGCAGCGCGAGGGCCACGGCGAGGCGCTCGCGCGCGAGGCTGCGGCGCAGGGCGGCCCGGTGCGCCTGTGGGCCGTCGGCGGCGACGGCACGCTGCTCGAGGTCGTGCGCGGCGCCGCAAACTGCGAAAACGCGGCGGTCGGCGTCTTTCCGTGCGGCAGCGGCAACGACTTTGTGCGCACGCTCGGCGGCAGGGAGATCTTCATGAATTTCGAGCGGCAGCATCGCGGCACGGCCGTGCCGATCGACATGATCCGCACCGAGCACGGCGACGCGGTCAACATCTGCTCGCTCGGCTTCGACGCGAAGGTCGCCGACGAGATGACGCGCTACAAGCACCTGCCGGCGGTGAGCGGCGAGCTGGCCTACACGCTTTCGCTCGCGAAATGCTTTTTCGGCAAGCTGGCCGACCCGATGACCGTGACGATCACGAACGAAAACGGGGCGGTCGAGCGGCACAGCGGGGAGTTCATGTTTGCGCTCGCGGGGAACGGGCGCTGGTACGGCGGCGGGTACTGCGGCGCGCCGAAGGCGCAGCTTGCGGACGGCCTGCTCGACTTCGTGCTGATCCGCCGGCCGCCGTACTACCGGATCCCGTTCCTCGTCGGCCGCTACAAGCGCGGCGAGCACATCGACGACGCGCGCTTTGCGGACCTGCTCGTCTACCGGCGCGGCACGCGGGTCGAGATCGAGAGCACGGCCGAAATGGTCAGCAACATGGACGGAAACTGCGTGCGCACGCGCCGCGAAACGTATACCGTGATGCCCGGCGCGCTGCGGCTCATTCTGCCTGAGGGGGTGCGGTTGTGAGGAATTTCTGGGAACGCGGTGCGGATATCGAGACGGAGCGGCTGCGGCTGCGCGCGTGGTCGATGCACGACATGCAGGGTTTTCTGCTGTTCGCGGCCGACCCGGAGGTCATGATGGCGGCGGGCTCGAAGCCCGTGCTCTCGGCGGACGAGGCGCGCGCGGAGCTGCGCCGCTCGGTCAACGACCCGTACGCCTATGCGATCACGCTGAAAAGCACCGGCGAGATCGTCGGGAAAATCAAGTACCAGCGCGACAATTCCCGCTACAACGTGCACAGCATCTCGATCGGCTACGAGCTGGCCCGGCGCTACTGGGGGAACGGCTACATGACCGAGGCGCTGCGCAGCATGGTGCGCAACGCGTTCGACGTGATGCAGGTCGACCTCGTTGCGATCGGGCATTTCACGGAGAACGACCGGTCGCGGCGCGTGATCGAGCGGGCGGGCTTTTTATTCGACGGCGTGACGCCGTACGCGTTCAAGCGCTTCGACGGCCGCGTTTTCGACGAGGTCAACTATTCGATCCTGCGCGAGGAGTACGAATCCGGCTCGGTTTCGCCGCGCCGCCGCTTTTCGTAGGATCGCGCCGCATTTTGTAATTTTTGCCGTGCTTTTGCCGCGTTCGCTCTTGCCAAGCGCGGGGCACCGTGATAGAATGAGGAAAGTCCCAAAGGCGGGCGCCCGGACAGCGGGCAGCCATGCCGCAGGGCGGCGCAGCCCGGCCTTGAAGGCGCTGCGCCGTGTTCGGCTTTGCCGGTATCCGCCGGCAAAGTCCGTTTTTTAGATTCAGAAAGGATGGACGAAGGAAGATGGAAATCACTTTTCCGAAGCGCCCGTACCGCACGCACGGCGGCGCGCACGTGCCGCATCATAAGAATACGGCGCATATGGAAACGCGCGTCATGCCGCCGCCTGCCGAGGTCACGCTGCCGATGACGCAGCATATCGGCGCGCCGTGCGTTCCCATTGTGAAAAAGGGCGACCATGTTTATGTCGGCACGAAGGTCGCGGACAGCGACGCCTATGTTTCGGCGCCGATCCACGCGTCCGTATCGGGCACCGTGAAGGAGATCGCGAAGGTGATGATGCCCGGAGGCCAGATGGCGGATGCGGTCGTCATCACCTCCGACGGCCTGATGGAGCGCGACCCCGCGATTGCGCCGCCGCCGGAGATCCGCACGAAGCGGCAGCTCGCGCAGGCCGCGCGGGACGCCGGCCTTGTGGGCCTCGGCGGCGCGGGTTTCCCGGCGCATGTCAAGCTCAATGTGCCGGACGACAAGGCGATCGACACGCTGATCGTCAACGTCGCCGAGTGCGAGCCGTACATCACTTCCGACCACCGGGAGGCGCTCGAAAACGGCAAAAACGTGCTGTACGGCGTGTACAAGATCAAGGAGATCCTCGGCGTGCACCGCGTGCTGATCGCGATTGAGGACAACAAGCCCGACGCGATCGAGGCGCTGCGGAAGATCGCCGACAACCGGGAGCTCGACCCGAACGACGAGGTGCGCATCCTGCCGCTGCGCGCCATGTACCCGCAGGGCGCCGAAAAGGTGCTCGTGCAGGCCTGCACGGGGCGCAAAGTGCCGGCGGGCGGCCTGCCGGCCGACGTCGGCTGCCTCGTGATGAACATCGCCTCGGTGTCCTTCCTCGCCAGCTACATGAAGACCGGCATGCCGCTGACGCTCAAGCGCGTCACGGTCGACGGCAGCGCCGTGCAGAACCCGCAGAACGTCATCGTCCCGGTCGGCACGAAGATCGCGGAGGTCATGGCGTTCTGCGGCGGCTACCGCGAAGAGCCGAAGAAGATCATCATGGGCGGGCCGATGATGGGCGTCGCCGTCACGTCGGACGAGCTGCCCGTTCTGAAGCAGAACAACGGCCTTCTGGCCTTCGGCGCGCGCGAAGCGCAGCTTATGGAGCCGACGGAGTGCATCCGCTGCGGCCGCTGCGTCGCGGCATGTCCGATGCACCTGCTGCCGACGCGGCTTGAAAAATACGCCGAGCGCAAGGATGTGGAGATGCTGAAATCGCTCGACATCATGAGCTGCATGGAGTGCGGCTGCTGCGCGTATTCGTGCCCGGCGGGCCGTCGCCTCGTGCAGGCGATCCGCCTCGGCAAGTTTTATGTGAAAAAGGACGGTGCAAAGAAATGAATAAACTGATTGTCTCGTCCTCGCCGCATTTCCACGCGAAGGACACGACCGCCGGCATCATGCTGGACGTCATCATCGCGCTCACGCCGGCCATGATCGCTTCGGTGATCATTTTCGGCTTCCGCGCGGCGGTCATCATCCTCACAACGGTCGCGTCGTGCATTTTGAGCGAGTACCTCTCGCGCGTCGTGATGAAGCGGCGGCAGACCGTCGGCGACCTCTCCTGCGTCGTCACCGGCATTCTGCTCGCGATGAACCTGCCGGTTTCGATCAACCCGCTCATCGCGGCGTTCGGCGGCGTCGTTGCGATCGTCGTCGTCAAGCAGATGTTCGGCGGCATCGGGCAGAACTTCGTGAACCCGGCGCTGACCGCGCGCATCATCCTGATGAACTCGTTCCCGGCGAAGATGACCGCCTGGACCGCCCCGATGGACCACAGCTACTTCGACGCGATGACGACGGCGACGCCGCTCGGCATCCTCTCGGAGGGCACGGGCGAGGCGCTGCCCTCGTATCTCGACATGTTCCTCGGCAACACCGGCGGCTGCCTCGGTGAAACGTGCGCGCTGGCGCTTCTGATCGGCGGCGTGTACCTCGTCGCGCGGCGCGTCATCAGCCCGGTGATCCCGGTTACATACCTCGCGACGGCGGCGGTGCTCTCGCTGCTGCTCGGGCGCGACCCGCTCTTCGACCTGCTTTCGGGCGGCCTGCTGCTCGGCGCGATCTTCATGGCGACCGACTACACGACGAGCCCGATCAACTTCGGCGGCCGCATCGTCTTTGCGGTCGGCTGCGGCGTGCTGACGATCCTGATCCGCGAGTTCGGCTCGCTGCCCGAGGGCGTTTCGTATTCGATCGTTCTGATGAACATCATGGTGCCGCTGATCGAGCGCGCCGTGAAGCCGCGGGCCTTCGGCAAGGTGAAGGCCGGAAAGGCGGGTGCGAAATGAAGCTGAATGCAAGTGCGGTTTTGAAACCCGCCCTCACGCTTTTTGTGATCTGCCTCGTCGTCACGGCGCTGCTTGCAGGCACCAATATGCTGACGAAGGACAGGATCGCCGAGCAGGCGCAGATCACCGCGGAGGAGTCGCGGCGCATCGTCCTTTCGGAGGCCGATGCGTTTGAGGAGACGGACGGCTGCTACACGGGCACGCGCGGCGGCGAAGTCGTCGGCTACGTGTTCGAGACCGAGGCGAAGGGCTACGGCGGCACGGTGCAGGTCATGACCGGCATCGACACCGCGGGCAGCATCACGGGCGTCGTGATCCTCAGCCACGAGGAGACGCCGGGCCTCGGCGCAAACGCCGAGCGCGCCTCGTTTACGGACCAGTACAAGCAGGCGGTCCCGGAAAACGGGATCACGCTTGTGAAGAACAAAACGCCCGAAGCGGGCGAAGTCGAGGCGCTGACCGGCGCGACGATCACGAGCCGCGCCGTCACCGACGCCGTCAATGCGGCGATCGAGCAGTACAATGCCATAAAGGGGGGCGCATGAGATGGCAAAGAATCTGAGACAGGAGTTCACAAAAGGCATTATCAAGGAGAACCCCGTGCTGCGGCTCGTGCTCGGCACCTGTGCGACGCTGGCCGTCACGACGGCGGCGTCGAACGCGATCGGCATGGGCCTCGCGACGACGTTCGTGCTTGTCTGTTCGAATGCGGCGATCTCCCTGCTCAAAAAGGTCATTCCCGATAAGGTGCGCATCCCGGCGTACATCACGCTGATCGCGGGCTTTGTCACGATCGTGCAGCTTCTGGTCAAGGCGTTCGTCCCGTCGCTCGACGAGGCGCTCGGCGTCTTCCTGCCGCTGATCGTCGTCAACTGCATCATTCTCGGCCGCGCGGAGATGTTCGCGAGCAAGAACCCCGTGCTGCCCAGCATCGTGGACGGCCTCGGCATGGGCGTCGGCTTTACGGCGGCGCTGCTTGCGATGGGCATCATCCGCGAGCTGCTCGGCGCAGGCACCGTGTTCGGCCTGCCCGTGCTCTCGGGCTTTATGGACCCGATCATCATCTTCCTGCTCCCGCCGGGCGGCTTCTTCGTGTTCGGCATTCTGGTCGCGATTGCGGGCAGGCTTTCCGAGGAGGGCAAGGCGCCCGAAACGATGGGCTGCGCCTCGTGCCCGCTGGCGGCCTCCTGCTCGAAAGTGCAGGAAAAGTGTGAAAAGGAGGGCGGGGAGAAGTAATGGACCTGAAATTTCTTGTCGGCGTTTTTCTCGCCGCGATCCTCACCGAAAACTATATCCTGAATAAATTCCTCGGCATCTGCCCGTTCCTCGGCGTGTCGAAGAAGCTCAACACGGCCGTCGGCATGAGCTGCGCGGTCACGGCGGTCATGGTCATCGCGACGGCGGTGACCTGGCCGGTGTACACCTATGTGCTCGTCCCGAACGATCTCAGCTATCTGCAGACGATCGTCTTCATCCTGATCATCGCGGCGCTCGTGCAGCTGCTCGAGATCATGATGCGCAAATACATGCCGCCGCTGTATAATGCGCTCGGCATTTACCTGCCGCTCATCACGACGAACTGCGCCGTGCTCGGCGTCACGATGCTGGTGCTCGAGAAGGGCGCGGCGGATGCGAATTTCGGCTACGTCGCGTCGCTTGTCAACGCGTTCGGCGCAGGCGTCGGCTTCCTCGTCGCGATGGTGCTGTTCGCCGGCGTGCGCGAGCGGCTCGAGCTGTGCGACGTGCCGAAGTTCCTGCGCGGCCTGCCGATCACGCTGATCGCCGCCTCGCTTGTGGCGGTTTCGTTCCTCGGCTTCAACGGCATCGTGGACGGCCTGCTCGCCTGAGGCGCATCTGAGTTATGAAAGGATAATGGAGTATGGAAATTCTGATTCCGGTATTGATCGTGGCGGGCATCGGCCTTGTGGCCGGTATTATTCTGGCGATCGCCTCCGTCGTCATGGCTGTGCCGAAGGATGAAAAGGCCGAGGCGATCCTCGAGGTGCTGCCCGGCGCGAACTGCGGCGCGTGCGGCTTTTCGGGCTGCTCGGGCTATGCGGCGGCCCTCTCGAAGGGCGAGGCACAGGTCGGCCTCTGCTCGCCCGGCGGCGAGGCCTGCGCAAAGGCCTGCGCCGAGCTGCTCGGCGTCGGCGATGTGTCGGTCGAAAAGAAGACGGCGCTCGTCCACTGCATGGGCAGCTACGACATGACGAGCGACAAAATGAATTACGACGGGATTCAAAGCTGCTCGGCGTCCACGTTCCTGGCCGGCGGCATCACGAGCTGCCGCTTCGGCTGCATGGGCATGGGCGACTGCGCGGCGGTGTGCGCGTACGGCGCGGTCAGCATCTGCAACGGCCTGGCGTCGATCGACCCGCACAAGTGCCGCGGCTGCTCGCAGTGCGTCGCCGCCTGCCCGAAGGGGCTCATCAGCTTTGTGCCGCTCAAGAAGCAGGCCGTCGTGCGCTGCTCGAACTGCGACAAGGGCGCGCAGACGACGAAGGTCTGCAAGATCGGCTGCGTCGGCTGCATGAAGTGCGTGAAGTCCTGCGAGTACGGGGCCGTGCAGGTCGAAAACTTCTGCGCGAAGGTCGACCCCGCCAAGTGCGTCGGCTGCGGCAAGTGCGTCGAAGCCTGCCCGCGGCACGTCATCACGCTGCTGGATGTATAACCGGCTGCAATAAAAAAAGCTGTACCGAAAACTTCGGTACAGCTTTTTTGCTGTGTATGGGCGCTGCGGTCAGAGCAGATCCGCGTACTCCTCAAACGGCGCGAGGCTGCGTTTCAAGATGCCGTTCATGTAGGCGATCAGGATGCCGTAGTTCGTGTAGGGCACGCCGCTCTCCTCGGCGAAGCCCTGCCGGTACTGCATCTCGCGCTCGTTCAGCATGCAGCCGCCGCAGTGAACGACGAGCGCGTAGGGGGAGAGGTCCTCCGGGAAGCCGCCGCCCGCGGTGAACGCGAACCGCAGCGTTTTTCCGGTGTGCTTCTGGATCCACGCCGGCAGCTTGACGGTGCCGATGTCGGCGCACTGCCTGTGGTGCGTGCACCCTTCGGAGATCAGCACGCAGTCGCCGTCGTGCAGCGTCTCGATCGAGGCCGCGCCGCGCGCCGCCGTCTCGAGCACGCCCTTGTAGCGCGCAAAGAGGATCGAAAACGAGGTCAGCGGCACGGTTTCGGGCACAAGCGCCTTGACCTTGCCGAACGCCTGGCTGTCGGTCACGACGAGCCGCGGCGGCTGCTTCAGGCCCGCGAGCACGCCGGGCAGCGTCTCCACCTGCGTGACCGAGCAGGTCGCGCCTGCGTCGAGGATGTCGCGGATCGACTGCACCTGCGGCAGGATCATGCGGCCCTTCGGCGCAGATTCGTCGATCGGCGTGACGAGCACGACGTGGTCGCCCGGCTCGAGCAGGTCGCCGAGGATCGCTTTCTGTCCGGCGCCGGTCTGCGCGAGCGCCGCGATGCGCTCCTTGAGCGCGCCAATGTTCTCGCCGGTCAGCGCGCTGACCGTGATTTCGTTTTCACCAACCGGCGCGACCGCCTGCAGGTCCGCCTTGTTGTAGACCGTGAGAAACGGCACGCCCTTTTTCCGGAAGAGCGCGCAGAGCGCTTCGTCCTCCTCCGTTTTGCCCGCCGTGCCGTCCACGACGAGCACGGCGACGTCGGTCTTGTTCAGTACCTGCCGCGCGCGCTGTACGCGCAGCGCGCCGACGGCGCCCTCATCGTCGATGCCGGGCGTGTCGATGATGACGACCGGGCCGAGCGGCAGCAGCTCCATCGATTTCTGCACCGGGTCGGTCGTCGTGCCCTTCACGTCGGAGACGATCGAGAGCGGCTGCCCGGTCACAGCGTTGACGACGCTCGATTTTCCGGCGTTGCGCCTGCCGAAAAACGCGATGTGCACGCGGTTGCCCGAGGCGGTTTCATTCAGTCCAGCCATGTTTGTGGCCCACCTTTCTTTATCGGATTGCGGCGAAAGCACGCACGGCTTAAAGCGCCGGTGCGGCAGCCTGCGGGGGAAATCAGAAGCGGAAGTCGCGCTCGCCGCCGGCGATCTTGCCGATGTACTCCGCGGTGAGGCGGCGCGTCTTTTCGTTCGGGATGTTTGCGAGCTCCTTTTCGATCATCGCTTCGCCGATGCGCTTCGTCTCCGCGCTCGCGTAATCCTCGAGGAATTCCTTCAGCGTGATCAGCGCATTCGGGTGGCAGCAGTTCTGGATCTGCCCGCTCTTGCACAGGCTCATGAAGCGGTCGCCGGTGCGGCCCTCGCGGTAGCACGCCGTGCAGAACGACGGGATGTGCCCGTTTTCCATCAGCCAGCGGACGACCTCGTCGAGCGAGCGCTGGTCGGAAACGTCGAACTGCTCGGTGTCGGTCGGGCGCTCCTCCTCGGCGTAGCCGCCGACGCTCGTCCGCGACGCGCCGCTGATCTGCGAAACGCCGAGATTGATGACCTGCTCGCGCACCTTCTGGCTCTCGCGCGTCGAGATGATCATGCCGGTGTACGGCACCGCGATGCGGATCAGCGCGCAGATCTTCGCAAAGGTCTCGTCGCTGATGCCGTTGTCGAACTTCGTCGGGTCGATGTCGTCGGCCTTCTTGAGGCGTGGCACGCTGATCGTGTGCGGGCCGACGCCGTGCACGGCTTCCAGGTGCTCCGCGTGCATGAGCTGGCCCGCGAATTCGTAGCGGTACAGCTCGAGGCCGTACAGCACGCCGAGGCCCACGTCGTCGATGCCGCCCTCCATCGCGCGGTCCATCGCCTCGGTGTGGTAGGCGTAGTTGTGTTTCGGTCCCGTCGGGTGCAGCTTCTCGTAGCTTTCCTTGTGGTAGGTCTCCTGGAACAGGATGTAGGTGCCGATGCCGGCCTCCTTGAGCTTTCTGTAGTTTTCCACGGTCGTCGCCGCAATGTTGACGTTGACGCGGCGGATCGCGCCGTTCTTGTGCTGGATGCCGTAGATCGTCTTGATGCAGTCGAGAATGTACTCGATCGGGTTGTTGACCGGGTCCTCGCCGGCCTCGATCGCGAGGCGCTTGTGGCCCATGTCCTGCAGGGCGACGACCTCCTTCGCGACCTCCTCCTGCGTCAGCTTGCGGCGCGGGATATGGCCGTTCTGGCGGTGGTACGGACAGTATACGCAGCCGTTCACGCAGTAGTTCGAGAGGTAGAGCGGCGCGAACATGACGATGCGGTTGCCGTAAAACCTGCGCTTGATCTCGCCGGCCAGCGCGTAGATCTCCTCGATGACCTCGGGGATCTCGCAGGCGAGCAGGACGGAGGCCTCCCGGTGGGAAAGGCCCTTGCATTCCCTGGCCTTGTCGAGAATTTCGCGGATCAGCGGCCGGTTGCTGCAGTTTTCGTCGGCGTACCGCAGGGTCGCCTCGATTTCTTCGTGGGAGATAAACTCCTCGGCTTTCATGGATTTCGGATCGTACATGATCGATTTGTTCCTTTCTTTCGGGGCAGCCGCAGCTTTCCCGTTAGTTTTCTATCGGATCGCCGTCAGCGCGACGGCGCTTCCTCCGTGTTGTCGCTCGTGAAGTTCGAATACGCCGTCTTGATGTTGACGCCGGCGATCCGCCCGAGCTTGCCCGCCATCGCGCTGATGGCGTCCTGCGGCGCATCCACCGCAACGCTGATGATGTGGATGTTCCGCTGCCGGTAAGGGATGCCCATGCGGCCGATGATGTACTGCCCGTACTGGTGCAGCACGGCGTTGACCGCCTCGGCGCAGGCGCTGTCCTCCAGAATGATGCTCATAACCGCAACGCGTGTCTGCATGTGCAACCGTCCTTTCCAAAATGAATTCATGCCGCAGCAATAAAAATGCTTCCCGCCGAAAATACGGGAAGCACAGGCAGACGGGCGCAGCCCGTCCGATTGTTCCGTATGATTTCGGCTTCCACGCGGCCGTGGCCTTGTGTGCAGAACGAAAGAATTGTAGCGGCGGCGCGCCGCAGGACTGGCTTTGGCGGGCCGGTGTCTTCATTATAATAGGAGAAGCGCCGCGCGTCAAGCGGCAATGCGGCCGGGAAAGCCGAAAAAAGGCAGGCGCAAAAGGCCGTTTCCGGCGCAGGACGGCGGCGGGCTGCGGTTTGAAAAGGCCTAAATATTACAAAAATGTTAAAAGTGAAATTTTCTGGAAATACCTATTGACTTTTATTGACCAAGTGATTAGAATAAGTTTAGCACTCGGGGATAAAGAGTGCTAAAGCCAAACGTTCCGACAGGATGCGGCGGCTTTTAACCATGCAACGCTTTACCGTCGCCGACCGGCGGCGGGTTTCGCGCAAAGCTCCGCGGGCGCGGAAACAGATTTTAAAATGCGGGGAGAAAGGATACGGCGCAGGATTCGGCGCCGAAAGGTAGGAACCATGACCATTAAACCTTTGACAGACAGAGTGCTCATTCAGGCTGAGAAGGCCGAAGAAACCACAAAGAGCGGCATCGTGCTCACAAGCGCAGCGCAGGAGAAGCCGCAGGTCTCGCGCGTGATCGCGGTAGGCCCGGGCGGCATGGTGGACGGCAAGGAAGTTGTCATGCAGCTCAAGGCTGGCGACCGTGTCATCACCGGCAAGTACACCGGCACCGAGGTCAAGATCGACGGCGAGGAGTACACGATCGTCCGTCAGTCCGACGTGCTCGCGATCGTCGAGTAATCCAGACTTTACGAAATTTTCTGCCGGTGCGGGAGGCGGAACCGGCGCTTCGCAGGGCGGAGTCATAAATCATGCGCCTCAGAGCAGAAAGAGAGGAATTTCACATCATGGCAAAGCAGATTATTTACGGAGAAGACGCCAGAAAGGCGCTGCTCAGCGGCATCAACCAGCTGGCGGATACGGTTAAGATCACCCTCGGCCCGAAGGGCAGAAACGTCGTGCTCGACAAGAAGTTCGGCGCGCCGCTCATCACGAACGACGGCGTGACGATCGCGAAGGAAGTCGAGCTCGAGGACCCGTATGAGAACATGGGCGCGCAGCTCGTCAAGGAAGTCGCGACGAAGACGAACGACGTCGCGGGCGACGGCACCACGACGGCGACCCTGCTCGCACAGGCGCTGATCCGCGAGGGCATGAAGAACGTCACCGCCGGCGCAAACCCGATGGTGCTCAGAAAGGGCATGCAGAAGGCGACCGACGTTGCGGTTGAAGCGGTCATCAAGAATTCCAAGAAGGTTTCCGGCACGAAGGACATCGCCCGTGTCGCAGCCGTTTCCTCCGCAAACGACGAGATCGGCGAGCTGATCGCCGACGCGATGGAGAAGGTCACCTCCGACGGCGTCATCACCGTGGAAGAGTCCAAGACCGCCGAGACCTACAGCGAGGTCGTCGAGGGCATGATGTTCGACCGCGGCTACATCACGCCGTACATGGTCACCGATACCGACAAGATGGTCGCCGTCATCGACGATGCGTACATCCTGATCACCGATAAGAAGATCTCGAACATTCAGGAGATCCTCCCGCTGCTCGAGCAGATCGTGCAGAGCGGCAAGAAGCTCGTCATCATCGCCGAGGACATCGAGGGCGAGGCGCTCACCACGCTGATCCTCAACAAGCTCCGCGGCACGTTCACCTGCGTCGGCGTCAAGGCGCCGGGCTTCGGTGACAGAAGAAAGGAAATGCTCGTCGACATCGCGACGCTGACGGGCGGCCAGGTCATCTCCAGCGAGCTCGGCCTCGAGCTGAAGGACACGACGATCGACCAGCTCGGCCGTGCACGCCAGGTCAAGATCGACAAGGAAAACACGATCATCGTCGACGGCGCCGGCGACAGCGAGGCCATCAAGAGCCGCGTGAGCCAGATCAGAAGCCAGATCGAGACGACCACCTCCGATTTCGACCGTGAGAAGCTGCAGGAGCGCCTTGCGAAGCTCGCCGGCGGCGTTGCGGTCATCAAGGTCGGCGCAGCGACCGAGATCGAGATGAAGGAGAAGAAGCTCCGCATCGAGGACGCGCTCGCAGCGACGAAGGCGGCTGTCGAGGAAGGCATCGTTGCAGGCGGCGGCACCGCGCTCATCGACGCGATCCCGGCTGTCAAGGCGTATGTCGAGTCCGTTGAGGGCGACGAGAAGACCGGTGCGGCGATCGTTCTGAAGGCGCTCGAGGAGCCGGTCCGCCAGATCGCGGCGAACGCCGGCGTCGAGGGCTCCGTCATCATCGAGCACCTCAAGGCGAAGGCAACCGTCGGCTACGGCTACAACGCGCTGACCGACACCTACGGCGACATGCTCGAAGAAGGCATCGTCGACCCGACGAAGGTCACGCGCTCCGCGCTGCAGAACGCTTCCTCCGTTGCGTCCACGGTCCTGACGACCGAATCTCTGGTTGCCGACATCAAGGAGCCGGCTCCGGCGGCAGCACCGGCGGCACCGGATATGGGCGGTATGTACTGATAGATGCCGAAAACCCTTGAAATGACTGGATTCCAGCGTAGAGAAAAGCGGATTTACGCCAAACTTACGCCACAAAAAAACCGTATTAGAGCGAAATTTTACGCCAAACTTACGCCACGAATGAAGCGCATGATAGGGTAACTAATACCCGGTACTCACTCTGTTTGAGTACCGGGTATTTTTATTATTTCAGGAACAAAGGCACAGGGATACTAGCAATCATAGGGTTTCTGTTTTTGCGAGACAGGCCGGGCCTTGATATGCCAGCCCAACCGAGCATGGAAAAACCGCCGTACAGGGGATTCCCCCATACGGCGGTTTTCCTTTATTTGCCGAGCAGATCACTGTGCGTCCCGGTGCGGCCAAGGCGGATTCCAGCAGCCCTTCGTCCCGAATCCCCTCCGTGCCCGAACTCCCGAATCAGATCGGAATGCAGGGCGAGGACCTGCTTTTCGACAGGGTCCTCATTTTGCCAGCTCCTCGTAGGCGCGGTGGTTCTTGGCGATGAGACGCCGGGATACGGCCATCACATCCTCGTCCTCCGCCGTCTGTTCGTTTTCCACCTGACTGTATTCCACCAGCACGTAGCGCGGGACGTTGTTCTTCAGGATGACGGCCACGCCGTTCTCGTCCACCAGCCGGGCAACACGGGAGAAATTCTGGTTCGCCTCCGTGATGGAGACAAGGTTCTTCGTATCCACAACATTTTCTCTGTTTTCCCTCCGGCGTGTCCCATCCCGACGGCGTATAGAGTGGGGAGCGCGGCGGATGGCATACAATGCTCGGAACAGACTCATCCATCCGCCGCACCACCTTTCAAAACCGGATTCCATTTTTCGGCGTGTCGGGTAAGCGCTTCCCGTAGAATATGGAATTGGGCGGAGGCACGGACGATGGTTTGTTGATGGTTCCGAT
>HHCFR02800__coassemble_1857_pt1 | contig 16324 bp, 15 predicted proteins | sample HHCFR02800__metabat2_low_PE_068 | metagenome-assembled genome bin HHCFR02800
GGGATTAAAGTCAAAACTCTTGATCCCGTTACTGCTGAAATATTATTAGAAAGTGGTTTTTCATTATCACAATAGTAAAGGGGTATAATTATGAGTGTTCAACCTCGTGCCGATGTTATAGAAACTAAGTTTCGTTATAATCCTACCACAGGACAGCTTCAGTATCGTCGCTGGAATGCAACCAGAAATTACTGGGTGGATCCCTATTGGATCGATCTTCCGTAATTCTAAAGAATGAAAAAGCTCCTCCCCTTTGAACGGGTTGGAGCTTCTTTGTTTATTGTCTTAATTCATCGGCAGGCCGTTTTCGTCAAAGAAAACCGGCTGGCCGGTTTTGCCCGAGCGGTAGATTGCGTCGAGAATGCGCGTGACGACGATCGCCTGCTCCGGCTTCACGACGACTTCTTTGTCGTTCGCGATTGCGTCCAGCCACAGGCGCGCTTCGGTGTCGGAGGCCTTTTCCGGCTTCGCGCCGCGGTACGGGATGTTCGCGGAATCGATGTCGACCTGTTCGGTCGTCCACTTGTTGTACTTCACGCGGTTGATGCGCAGGCCGTCCCGCATATCCGCGCCGGCCTTCGTGCCGCAGAGCGTCGTTTTCGCCTCGATCACGTCGAGTGTGTTGAGCGCCCACGCCGATTCGAGCGAGATCGCCGCGCCGTTCTGCATCACGATATAACCGAACGCCGAGTCCTCGACCGTGATCTTCTCCGCGTCCCAGTCGCCCCACATGTTGCCGCATTCCTTCTGGCCGCCCAGTTTCTTGAACACGCTGCCGACAACCAGCTTCGGCTTGTAGTTGTCCATCATCCATAGCGTGAGGTCGAGCGCGTGCGTGCCGATGTCGATCAGCGGGCCGCCGCCCTGCTCGTACTCGTCGATGAACACGCCCCAGGTCGGCACGCCGCGGCGGCGCACCGCATGCGCCTTGGCGTAGTAGATTTCGCCCAGCTCGTCCGCCTCGCAGGCGCGCTTTAAGTACCACGAATCCGGGCGGTAGCGGTTCTGGTAGCCGATCGACAGCTTCTTGCCGGTGCGCTTCGCGGCATCCAGCATCTTCTGCGCTTCCTCGCCGTTGATCGCCATCGGCTTTTCGCACATGACGTGCTTGCCCGCCTCCAGCGCGTCGACCGTGATGAAGCTGTGCTCGCGGTTCGGCGTGCACACGTGCACGATGTCGATCGTCTCGTCCTTCAAAAGCTCTTTGTAATCGGTGTAGACCTTCGCACCCTCTGCGCCGTACTCCGCGCAGGCCTTCTGCGCGCGCTCCTCGATGATGTCGCAGAACGCGACGAGCTCGGCGTTCGGCTGGCGGGTCAGCGAGGGCATGTGCTTGCTGTTGGCGATGCCGCCGCAGCCGATGATGCCGATTCTGAATTTACGTTCCATGGTTTTCTGCCTCCCTGCGCGGAATTCCGCGGATTTCTGTTTTTATTGTAAAGCCTCGCGCGGGCTTTGTCAATGGCGCGCGCGCGGCGCCGCTTCCATTTTGCTGGATATTGACAAGCCGTTCCCGCCTCACTATAATAGAAAAGACCGCTGCATGAAGCAGCACCGGGAGGCAAGAAGCGCTCCGCAAATTTGAATGCTCTGTGCAGGTCTCTCCTGTCCCCGATTTCAGAATTATGTATACCACGAAGGTATGCGGCTTTTCCACAAGGAAAAACTGCATGCCTTTTTTATTTGGCGTGGGGCGGCGCAGACGCCTGCTGCAAAAGGAAAGAAGAGGAATCGACATGAAAAAATTTCTGGCGGCGCTGCTCGCCCTCGCGCTCCTGCTCGGCACGGCAGCCTGCGGCAGCGCGGAAAGCACTTCCGGTGAAAGCGCAGGGGAAGAAAGCGCAAGCGAAGCGGCCACCGCTTCCGGCACGGCCGAAGAAGAGCCCACGACGCTCGTCTACGGCAGCGGCGACTACACGCGCATCAACCCGGCCATGGACGAGCACGGCGAGATCAACCTCCTGCTGTTCAACGGCCTGACCGGCCACGACGGCGACAACGCGGTCGTTCCGGCACTGGCGAAAAGCTGGGATTTCGACGAGGAAACCTGCACCTATACGTTCCACCTCGAGGAGGACGTGCGCTGGCATGACGGCGAGCCGTTCACGGCGGAGGACGTGCAGTTCACGATCGAAGCGATCATGGACCCGGAAAACGGCTCTGAAAACGCGCCGAACTTCGAGGACGTCGAGGAGATCACCGTGATCGACGACCACACGATCTCTTTCCGGCTCTCCGCGCCGAACGTCGCGTTTCTCGACTACATGACGATGGCGATCCTGCCGAAGCACCTTCTGGAGGGCGAGGACATGCAGACCGCCGACTTCTTCCGCAGCCCGATCGGCACCGGCCCGTACAAGCTCGCGAGCTGGGACGAGGGGCAGGCGATCACGCTGGAAAAGAACGCGGACTACTTCAAGGGCGAGCCGAACATCGACACGATCGTGTTCAAGATCGTGCCGGACGACAATGCCAAGGCGCTGCAGCTCCGCGCCGGCGAGCTCGACCTCGCGCTGCTGACGCCGAAGGACGCGGCCACCTTTGCCGACGAAGAAGGCTTCACCTGCTACGACATGGAAACGGCCGACTACCGCGGCATCCTGTTCAATTTCCAGAACGAATACTGGCAGGAAAACCGCGACCTGATCCCGGCGGTCTGCTACGCGATCGACCGCGAAGCGATCATCGATGCGGTCCTGCTCGGCCAGGGTATGGCGGCCTACGGCCCGCTGCAGCGCAATATCTACAATTATGAAGACGTCGAGCACTACGACTACGACCCGGAAAAGGCGCGTGCCGTGCTGGAGGCGGCCGGCTGCGTGCTCGGCGAGGACGGCTTCTACACGCGGAACGGCGAGACGGTCGGTTTTGTGCTGAGCGTCGGCGCAGGCGATCAGGTGCGCATCGACATGGCGCAGATCGTCGCGCAGCAGCTGCGTGAAATCGGCATGGACGTGACGGTGGACATCCCGGCGCAGGTGGACTGGAGCGGCCAGATGGCGTACCTGATCGGCTGGGGCAGCCCGTTCGACGCGGACGACCACACCTACAAGGTGTTCGGCACCGATAAGGGCGCGAACTACTCCGGCTATTCGAATGCCGACGTCGACCGCTACCTGACCGAGGCGCGCGAGTCGGACGACCCGGCGGTACGCGCCGAGGCCTACGCGAACTTCCAGAAGGCGCTCGCCGCGGACCCGGCCTTCGCGTTTATCTGCTACATCGACGCGAACTACGTGGCGGATGCGTCGATCACGGGCATCGACGCGGACACCGTCATGGGCCACCACGGCGTCGGCATCTTCTGGAACGTCGCCGAATGGACGATCGATTGAATGTACAGGAATAAAACCACAGGAAAGGACGAAAGACGTGAGCGAGCTGCTTCGTGTTGAAAATTTATCGGTCAGCTTTGACACGCCGCGCGGCGAGATTCAGGCCGTGCGCGGCGTTTCGCTCGCGCTTTCCCGCGGCGAGGTGCTGGCCGTCGTCGGCGAATCGGGCTGCGGGAAAAGCGTGCTGTGCAAGGCCGTCATGAAGCTGCTCCCGCCGACGGCGCGGATCCGCGCGGGCCGCATCTTCCTGAACGGGACCGACATAACGGATTACCGCGAGCGCGAGATGCGCAAACTGCGCGGGCGCGCGTTCTCGATGGTCTTTCAGGACCCGATGACCGCCCTGAACCCGACGATCCCGGTCGGGCGGCAGATCGCCGAGGCGGTCCGCGCGCACAACCGCCGGCTGCCCGAGGCCGCCGTGCGCCAAAAGGTGCTCGCGCTGATGGAGCTCGTCGGCATCGAGCGCGGCGCGGAGCGGTACAACCTGTGCCCGCACAGCTTTTCGGGCGGCATGCGCCAGCGCGCCGTGATGGCGGCGGCGCTCGCGGCCGACCCGCTGCTGCTCTTCGCGGACGAGCCGACAACGGCGCTCGACGTGACCGTGCAGGCGCAGATCCTCGACCTGCTGCGGGAGATCCAGCAGAAGAAGGGCACGGCGACCGTGCTCGTGACGCACGACCTCGGCGTCGTGGCGCGCGCCGCCGACCGCGTGGCCGTGATGTACGCCGGGAAGATCGTCGAGACCGGCACCGTCGAGGACATCTTCTACGACCCGCGCCACCCGTACACCTGGGCGCTGATGCGCGCGCTGCCGGCCTTCTCAAAGGGGCAGGACACGCTGCCGGCGATCCCCGGCCTGCCGCCGACGCTGATCGACCCGCCGCCCGGCGATGCCTTCGCGCCCCGCAACGCATACGCCATGCAGATCGACTACGAGGAGGAACCGCCGATGTTCCGCATTTCGGACACGCATTTCGCCGCCACATGGCTGCTCGACCCGCGCGCGCCGAAAATCGAATGCCCGATAAGGAGGCCGCGCCATGGATGACATCCTGCTCGACATACAGGACCTCTCGCACCGCTTCCGGCTCTCGCGGCACGCGGCGGTCGACGCGCTGCGCGGTGTGTCGCTGCAGCTTCGCCGCGGCGAGATCTTCGGGCTCGTCGGGGAATCCGGCTCCGGAAAATCGACGCTCGCGCGGTGTGCGATGAACATCACAAAGCCGTCGTCCGGCAGCATCCGCTTCGACGGCGTCGATATCCTCGACCCGAAGCAACGCCGGCAGAACCGCCGGATGCTCTCGGCGGCGCGGCAGCTGATTTTTCAGGATTCCGACTCGAGCCTCAACCCGCGCATGAAGGTGCTCGACATCCTCGCGGAGCCGCTGCGCATCGCGCGCACGGCGCCGCCCCGGCACGCGCTCCGTACGCAGATGGCCGAGGCGCTCGGGCGCGTCGGGCTGGACGGCGCGTATCTCGACCGCCGCCCGCCGGAGCTTTCGGGCGGCCAGCGGCAGCGCGTTGCGATCGCCCGCGCGCTTTTGATGGAGCCGAAGCTCCTGATCGCGGACGAGCCGATCGCCGCGCTGGACGTCTCGATCCAGGCGCAGATCGTCAACCTGTTCCGCGCCCTGCAGCGCGAAAACGGCTTCACGCTGCTGTTTATCGCGCACGACCTCGCGATGGTGGAATTCCTCTGCGACCGCGTCGGCGTACTCTGCCGGGGCCGCCTCGTCGAGGTCGCGCCCACAAAGGCGCTGTTTCAGAACCCGCTGCACGGCTACACGAAGGCGCTGCTCGATTCGATCCCCATCCCGGACCCGAGACTCGAGCGCATGCGAAAGATTGCGCCGTACCGGGACGCGCCGCTTCCGGACGGGCCTTTGCGCGAGGCGGCGCCGGGCCATTTCGTGCTTTCGGAGGAGGGATTCGATGCGCCTTAGAAAAACGCTGCTTTATTTTGGCAAAAAACTCCTGCTGTTCCTCGTCAGCGTGTTCGCGCTCTCCATCGTCGTGTTCTGGATCTCCCGGCTCGCGCCGGGCGACCCGCTCGTCGCCTTTTACGGCGACCGCGCCGAGACGATGAGCCCGGAGCAGCGCGCCTGGGCGACGGAGCGGCTCGGGCTGGACGATTCCATCCCGGTGCAATACGTGCGCTGGCTGCAGAACGCGCTGCACGGCGATTTCGGCATCTCCTACCAGTACAAGCAGGACGCCCTGCAGGTCGTCGCCGGGCGCATCGGGAACACGCTGCTGCTCGGCGGCGCGGGCTTCCTGCTGACCTTTTCGCTCGCGCTTCTGCTCGGCGTGCTGTGCGTGCGGTTTGAGGACCGCCTGCCCGACCGCATCCTGTGCAAACTCGGCACATTTTCAAGCTGCATCCCGGAGTTCTGGCTCTCGCTCGTGCTGCTTCTGATCTTCGCCGTTTACCTGCACGTGCTGCCGAGCAGCGGCGCCTACACGGCCGGAAAGGCCGGCGACGTCGGCGACCGGCTGTGGCACCTGATTCTGCCGCTGACGGTTGTCGTCCTCGGCCATTTGTGGTATTATGCTTATATGATCCGCAACCGCCTGCTCGAGGAGGTCCGCGCGGATTACGTGCTGCTCGCGCGCGCCAAGGGCCTCTCGCGCCGCACGGTGCTGTTCCGGCACTGCCTGCGCAACGCACTCCCCGCCTTTCTGAGCCTTGCGGCGATTTCGGTGCCGCACATACTCGGCGGGACCTACATCGTCGAGACCGTGTTCTCCTACCCCGGCCTCGGCACGCTCGCCTATGAGAGCGCGCGGTATCAGGACTACAACCTCCTGATGCTCGTCTGCATGCTTTCGGGCGCCGTCGTGATCCTGTGCTCCATCGCGGCGCAGATCGTAAACGAGCGCATCGATCCGCGCCTGCGGGACCCGGAAACGGAGGCGGCAGCATGACGGACCCGCGCTTTACGATCGTCGGCATGCGGCCCGCTGCGGCTGCGCCGGCCCCGAAAAAAACGAAAACACGCGGCAGGCGGCTGGTTCTCGCCGCCGCGCTGCTGCTTCTGATTCTGCTCGGCTGCATTTTCGCCGGGCTGCTGACGGCAAAGGACCCGGCCTACATGGACCTCGAGCACTACAGCGCGCCGCCCAGCCGGGAATTCCCGTTCGGCACCGATTCGCTCGGCCGCGACATCTTTTCGATGATCTGGTACGGCGGGCGCGTCTCGCTCCTGATCGGCCTGCTCTCGGCGGCGATCTCCGCCGGGCTCGCGATCCTGTTCGGCGCGCTGAGCGGCATGGCGCCCGCCTGGCTCGACGCGCTGCTGATGCGCTGCACCGAGATCCTTCTGAGCGTGCCGAACCTGCTCCTCGTCCTCTTTTTGCAGTCGATCCTCGGCGAAGCCAACGTGCTGAGCCTTTCGCTCGTCCTCGGCGTCACCGGCTGGATGAGCATGGCGAAGGTTGTGCGCACCGAGGTGCGGCAGCTGCGCAGCGCCGACTTCGTCACGGCCTCAAAATGCATGGGCGGCGGCTTTTTCCACATCCTTGGCGCGCATCTGACGCCGAACTTCCTGCCGTCGATCCTCTTTATGGCCGTGATGAACATCCGCAGCGCGATCGTCGCGGAATCGACGCTGAGCTTCATGGGCATCGGCCTGCCGCTCGAGATCATCTCGTGGGGCAGCATGCTCTCGCTCGCCGAGCGCGCGATGATGAGCGGCGCATGGTGGATCATCGTGATCCCCGGCGCGTTCCTCGTCGTGACGTTGCTGTGCGTCACCGAGCTCGCCAACGCGCTGCGCAAGAGCCTCAGCAGCAGGCACAGCAACCTTTGACCCCGCCGGCGCGAATGCGCCTGAAAGGATAATACCATGACCCTTACGGAATTTTTTCACGAAAACCAAAAAGCGGCGATCGCCTTTTCCGGCGGCGTCGATTCGGCCTACCTGCTTTACGCGGCCCTGCAGAGCGGCGCGGACGTGCGGGCGTACTACGTGAAGTCCGCCTTCCAGCCGCAGTTCGAGCTGGACGACGCGCGGCGCCTCGCCGAAGCGCTTTCGGCGGACATGCGCGTGCTCGACGTCGACATCCTCGCCGACGAGACGGTCGCGGCGAACCCGCCCGACCGCTGCTACCACTGCAAGAGGCGCATCTTTTCGGCGATCGCCTCGGCGGCGGCCGCCGACGGCTACACGCTGCTGCTCGACGGCACGAACGCCTCCGACGACGCGGGCGACCGGCCCGGCATGCGCGCGCTGCGGGAGCTTTCGGTGCGCTCGCCGCTGCGTGAATGCGGCCTGACGAAGCCGGAGATCCGCCGGTTTTCGCGGGAGGCCGGGCTGTTCACCTGGGACAAGCCCGCCTACGCGTGCCTTGCGACGCGCGTCCCCGCCGGCGAGCGGCTGACCGCGGAAAAGCTCGAAAACACCGAGCGCGCCGAGGATTTCCTCTTCTCCCTCGGCTTTACGGATTTCCGCGTGCGCCTCTTTAACGGCGCCGCGCGGCTGCAGCTTCCGGCGGAACAGCTTCCGCGGCTGCTCGAGCGCCGGGCGGAGATCCTCTCCGAACTCAAAAAAACGTACAGCGCCGTTGTGCTGGACCTGGAGGTGCGATAATGAACAGTGAAATCAAACAGATATTGGAGGCCGTACAGCGCGGCGAAATGGATGTGGACGACGCGCTGCTGCGCATCAAGACCGAGCCGTTCGAAGACATCGGCTACGCGAAGGTGGATCTGCACCGCAAGGTGCGCCAGGGCGCGGCCGAGGTGATCTACGGCGCGGGCAAAACGCCGGAGCAGATCATCGGCATCGCGGAGACGATGAAGCGCAGCGGCCAGAACACGATCCTCATCACGCGGCTTTCGGCCGAGGCCGCCGAGGCCGTGCAAAAGGCGCACGACCTGCACTACCATGCGGCGGCGCGCGTCGGCATCATCGGCGAGATGCCGGAAAAGAGCGGCATCGGCAAAATCGTCGTCGCCACCGGCGGCACGAGCGACATCCCGGTTTCCGAGGAGGCCGCGCTGACCGCCGAGGTGCTCGGCAACGAGGTCGTGCGGCTGTACGACGTCGGCGTCGCCGGCCTGCACCGCCTTCTGGCGCACAAGGAAACGATCATGTCCGCCAGCGTGATCGTCGCGATCGCCGGCATGGAGGGCGCGCTCGCCAGCGTGATCGGCGGCCTTGCAGACTGCCCGGTCATCGCCGTGCCGACCAGCGTGGGCTACGGCGCGTCGTTCGGCGGCGTTTCGGCGCTGCTCTCGATGCTGAATTCCTGCGCGAGCGGCGTCTCGGTCGTGAACATCGACAACGGCTTCGGCGCCGGCTACCTCGCCAGCATGATCAACCACATGGACACGCGGCCGGCAAACGGCTGAACCGCGCGCCGCAACTGAAACTGAAAGGAATGAGCCTATGAAAACCCTGTACCTCGACTGCGGCATGGGCGCTGCCGGCGACATGCTGGCCGCCGCGCTTCTGGAGCTTCTGCCCGACCGGGAAGCGTTCGTCAACGAGCTCAACGGCCTCGGCATTCCGGGCGTGCGCTTTCAGGCCGACCCCGCCGTGAAGTGCGGGATCACCGGCACGCACATGACCGTCACGGTCAACGGCGCCGAGGAGGAGAGCTTCGACCACCAGCACGGCCATACGCACGACCACGAGCATACGCACGACCACGAGCATGCGCACGACCATGAACACACGCACGACCACGAGCACGCGCATGAACATGAGCACGCGCACGACCATGAACACGCGCATGAACATGCGCACAACCATGAACACGGCCACCACCATCACAGCGGGCTGCACGACATCGAGCACATCGTGCGCGGCCACCTGCACCTGCCGCAGGCCGTGCAGGACGACGTCATGGCCGTATACGGCCTGATCGCCGAGGCCGAAAGCCACGCGCACGGCGTGCCCGTTACGGAGATCCACTTCCACGAGGTCGGCACGCTGGATGCGGTCGCCGATGTGACCGCCGTCTGTTTGCTGATGCACCGGCTCGCGCCGGACGAAGTGGTCGTCTCCCCCGTCCACGTCGGCAGCGGCCAGGTGCACTGCGCGCACGGCATCCTGCCCGTGCCCGCCCCGGCGACGGCGTTCATCCTGCGCGGCGTGCCGATCTACGGCGGCAGCGTGCGCGGCGAGCTCTGCACGCCGACCGGCGCCGCGCTGCTCAAGCACTTCGCGACGCGCTTCGGCGCGATGCCCGCGATGCAGGTCGAATCCATCGGCTACGGCATGGGCAAAAAGGATTTTGAGGCCGCAAACTGCGTGCGCGCCATGCTCGGCGAAACCGAAAGCCGCGGCGACACGGTGCTCGAGCTTTCCTGCAACGTGGACGACATGACCGCCGAAGCGATCGGCTTCGCGATGGAACGCCTGTTTGCGGGCGGCGCGCTCGAGGTCTACACCGTGCCGATCGGCATGAAAAAGTCCCGGCCGGGCACGCTGCTGCGCGTGATGTGCCGCGAGCCGGACCGCGAAGCGATGCTCGCGCTGCTTTTCCGGCACACGACGACGCTCGGCGTGCGCGAAACCGTGACGCGCCGCTACGTGCTCGACCGCAAGCTCGAAACGCTCGAGACGCCCTGCGGCCCGGTCCGCTGCAAGGTCTCCTCCGGCTACGGCGTGCGCCGCGAAAAGTACGAGTACGACGACCTCGCCCGCATCGCCCGCGAAAAGGACATCAGCCTGCGGGAGGCCGCGGCGCTTCTGGAAAACCGCTGAACCGGTTCAAAATTGAATTTGTGAAAAAACAGGCGAAGGTGCATCCCCGTATGGGGAGACACACCTTCGCCTGTTTTCTATCCGTTTTGCAAAGCCGTGCGGGGGGAAATTCCCGCAGGCGCGGCTGTTTTGCTGCGGTATGGTCAGCCGTCCGCGTTCTGCGGCGCCCTGTCTGCGAGCGCCTGCCGCGCACGGTGCTCGGCCAGATTGAAGCTGAAGAAGCCGCCGTCCTCGTGGTAGAGCGCATAGTCGTCGAGGAAACGCCGCGCATTCGAGCGCGTCACGTGGTCTGCGTTCGGGTCGTTCTCGAGCCGCACCGCGTCGGGCACCGCGCTCGCGCCGAGCTGCTCGAAATAGGCGCGGTCCAGCGTCCAGCCGGCGCCGCTGCACACGCGGTCGGCATTGAACCGGGACACGATCGACGGCGCGTTGGAAAACGCCAGAATGCCGAACATCGCGATGCACACGGCGAGCGCGGCGGGCACAAACCGCACGCGGCGCGAGACCATGCGGGCGAGCAGCAGGATGAACACCAGCGCGACGGTCAGCATGAACCACAGCGTGTACACGCGGGGCAGCGTCAGGCCGAACGCGTCGACGTAGAGCAGCATCTTCGAAACGGCCGTCGCGGTGAGGATCAGCGAAGCCGCGCAGAACAGGCCGATACAGATGCGCAGGGCCGCGTTTTTCCCCGTGCGCTTCGCAAAGAGGAAGAGCAGATACGCGACGCCGCCGTTCAGCACGAGGACCGCGCAGAGCTCAAAGAAGCCCTGCCGCGCGTACTCGGCATAGCTGAAATCCGCCGGGAGCACGCCGGAAAACGCCGAGGTAAAATACGAAAACTGCACGACAAAGAACAGCAGGTAGACGAGCAGCAGCGGCACGCACGCCGCAACGACGACCGTGCGCGGCAGAATCTGCGCCGCCCTGCGGGAGCGCGCACAGCTTTCGGCCTGCATGCCCGCGCAGGCGCCGCGGCTGCCGGAGCTCCACAGGCCGAAAATGTACATGGCGACCGGAACCGCCATCACGATATAGACAAGCTGCTCGAAGAAGCTGACCTGCGGCAGGTCGAACGAAAACAGCCCGTCCAGAAGCGCGCGGAAGCCGCCGTCAAACGAGAGCAGCGAGACGACGACCGCCGTCGGGAACGCGGAGAGCACGAGCCCGAGCAGTACGAGGCCGACCGTCCGCACCGCGCGCCGATTTCCCTTTGCCCTGCGGTCGGCCGGGGCGGTGAACAGCGCCGGGAACAGCGCGCCGAACGAGGCAAACGGCATCGCAAAGACCGCCTTGAGCAGGTCCAGGTCAAAAAAGCGGCCGGGGCGCTGTTCTATGCGCGTATCCATCGATTTGTAGACAAAATACGTGTAGCTGAGCTGGCAGAACACCGCCGTGAAAAAGGTCAGCCAGCCGCTCGGGATCCAGACGAAAACGAGCGAGAACAGGCCGGTGAGCACGCCCGCCGCGACCGCGGCCGCATTCGGCCGGATTCTGGCGTGCGCCATGTACGCCGCCGAAACGGCGAGCAGCAGGAAAACGAACAGCGTGCGGCCGAGCCCAGACGCAGAAAACAGAAACGCGCGGATGTAGAAATAGCCTAGCAGCAGCACGGCGAGCGCGAGCAGCTTCTGCGCCAGCGTGTACCGCCGCTTCTCCGGAATTACCGGCTGCGGCGCGGGCTGCACATAGGGCAGGCTGTTATTCATGCGAATCCTCTCCTTTCCCGTCGTCGCGGAACTCAAGGATGTCCTCCACCCTACAGTCCAGCGCTTTGCAAATTGCGTCGAGCGTGGAGAAGCGGATGGCCTTCGCCTTGTTGTTCTTCAAAATCGAGAGGTTGGCCAGCGTGATGCCCACGCGCTCGGAAAGCTCGTTGAGCGACATCTTCCGCCGCGCCATCATCACGTCGAGATTCACTACGATCACGGCACACCCTCCTCATATCGTAAAGTCGTTTTCCGCCTTGACCTCCGCGGCCCTCGCGATCACGTTCTTGACGACGCGCAGGATCACGCCCATGAACAGCGCCGCAAAGGCGATGAAGGCCGCAAAGCGGAAATAGACGGTCAGCGCCGCGAAGACGGCGCACTCCGCGAGGCAGCAGTATGAGACGAGCCGGAGGTTGCCGACCGCCTTCTGGGTGAAGATTTCATCCCGCTGCACCTTGCGCAGCAGCGCCAGCAGCGCGAGCGCCGCCGTATACGCGGGAACAAGCGCGATGTAGAGCAGCACCGTGATCGCCGTGCGGTCCAGCTCCGGGCGCTCCGTCATCGCGAGATACCAGCCGACGATCGACGGCAGCGTGCAGGTCAGCACGACGAGCAGCGCGAGCGCCGCGCCGGTAAAGATCAATGAAAGAATGGTGGACGCTTTTTCGGATATTCTAAACACGGAATCTCCCTCTTTCCTGTTTCGTTACGGACAGCATACCACCGCTTCCATTGTTTGTCAATATGTTTTTATTGTTTTTCGATAATTTTATTTTGTTTTGCGGTAAATTCAGATTCCTCGCTGCGCAGTTTCCCCGCACCCGCCCCGTCGGACCGGCGCTGCCGACGGCCGCGCCGGATACAGATTCACCCGAAAATGTCTGCCGGGCCGCACGCGCAAAAAAACAGGGGCTCCCGGCTGACCGGGAACCCCTGCCGTCACGCGGCCTGCTCCAGCATGGTTTCTGCGAAAATGCCGTAGCCGCGCGTCGGGTCATCCACAAAAACATGCGTCACCGCACCGGCGAGCTTGCCGTCCTGCAGGATCGGACAGCCGCTCATGCCCTGTACGATGCCGCCTGTTTCTGCGAGCAGCGCGGGATCCGTCACGCGGACGACCAGCGTCTTCGTCTCCTGATGCGCGTCCGTGCTCACACGCTCGATCTCCGCGTCGAAAAGCTGCACGCTGTCTTCATCGATCGTCGCGGCGATCTGCACCGGCCCGGTGTGCACGGCCTCGCGGTCGAGCACCTCGACCGTCCGGCCGCTGTGCTGCGTTTTCAGCGTGCCGTAAATGCCAAGCTCGGTGTTCTGCGAAAGCGTGCCGAGGCTGTCGCTGCCGGTGAAGTACCCGCGCAGGCGGCCCGGCTCCCCGGCCCGGCCGGGTTCAACGCCGCAGATCGCGATCTCCGCCGGCTCGCCGCTTCGGATCGCGAGCACGTCCTTCGTGTCGGAGTCGCAGATCCCGTGGCCGAGCGCCGCAAACGCCGAACCGTCCGCACTGTAAAACGTCACGGTGCCGATGCCCGCAGCGCTGTCGCGGATCCACATGCCCGCCTTGTACACGCCGCCCGCCATCACCGGCGTCAGCGTCGTGTCGTACGTCGTGTCGCCGCGCCGAAGCGTCAGCGCCACCGCTTCGCCGGAGGAGAGCACCTCGGCGAGCGCCGCATTCGTCTCGACCGGCGCGCCGTTTGCGGCAAGCACATAGTCGCCCGCCTCGATGCCCGCGTCTTTTGCCGGGCAGCACACCGCGTCATCCGCATAAATATCGGAGAGCGCGGCTACAATAACACCGTCGGAAAACAGCTTGATGCCGAATACATCGCCGCCAAGCTGCACCGTCCGGCTCTGCGCCGGCGACGCCGTGCCGCCGAAAACCGACGCCGCGCGCACGTTCTCCGGACCGTCTTCCTGCGTGAGATACAGATCGAAGACGCCGCAGACCGTGAGCATCAGCACGGCCGTCGTGCCGACCGCCGCCGCAAAGGTGCGGATGCTCTCCGCCGCCGAGACGGCGCGGCGCTTTTTCCGCACGCCGTTTTGCGATTCACTTTCATTTTGCAAAGCGTTTTCATCCCCTTCCTTTTTTCGGAAAAGCTGCGCGCTTTCCCGTGTCCTTATCGTTCCACGGGCGATGAAAAGTATTTGCGGAAATTAAAAACACCTCTGCACAACGGATACAGATCCGAATGCGCAAAGGCGATTGCTTTTGGTCTGCCGCACTGCCGGTTTGCAACGCCGGCAGAGGACAGTATTAAAAATAGGGGGTAAGTTTCAAATCGGAATTCGCCCGTTTCCGGGCGGCTGGCATTCCGGTTCGTAGAAAAAAAGGAAATGAAGGAAGTAAATGAAAGTGTGTCAGGTGCTTTCTCCTGAGCACGGTTACAGTATATAAGGGCAATGTGAAAAGAGCATTTCATTTTCGTGAAAATTATCAGAAGTTTTTTTGAAGCGGATATGAACGCCGAAATCGCCGCTTTTCGGTCCGATTCTGCGCCGCCCGGCGCGGCCCCGCGCCCGCCGCCGGGGGTGCGAAAATAAATGTCGGAATTCGATTGACTTTTCCGAGAAAAGCTGTTATACTTTGATAAGTGTAATAAACAAAAACAATGTCTCACAGTTTTTTGTAAGTCATGTTTGCAGTGGTTTACAGAAGCTGTGTTTTTTTGTATGGCGTTTACGAGCACGAGTTAATTTAATGGAGGTACCAGCAATGAACAACGGTACGGTAAAATGGTTTAACGCAGAAAAGGGCTACGGCTTCATTTCCAACGACGAGGGCGGCGAGGACGTTTTCGTGCATTTCTCCGCCATCCAGGGCGAAGGCTTCAAGACGCTCAACGAGGGCCAGAAGGTCACGTTTGAGACCGAAACCGACCCGAAGAACGGCAAGCTCCGCGCGGCAAACGTCGTGAAGCTCTGATTTCTGAGAAAACTGAAAAGTGCCGGCAGTTTCCGCTGCCGGCGCTTTTTGCATAATCCGCCTTTTTTCTGCACAGTCTATGGATGAGGGCGCGGCGCCGCAAAAGCGCGCGCCGCTGAAAGCCCGCTTCCGGCCGCCCTGTTTTTCCGGGCGCGGCCCGCGAGAAAGGACAGTGATCTTTTATGCACGACGCCAAAAAGAAGCGCGCCCAATACGGCGAGCACATCGAAGTCTTTCCGAACCTCTCCGACACCGCCTCCGCCAACGAATGCACCGGCCTGATGCCGACGCCGCCGGTCACGCCGGACGAGTACGAATCGTACCAGGAGCTGCACAGCATGGAGGTGCCGAAAAAGCTGCCGGGCCGCCGCGAATTCCAGACCGGCATCTACGACGACAAGCCCGAGGAAATCACCTTTCAGTAACCGCACAAAAGCCGCCCCTTCCGGGACGGCTTTTTGCCTGTTTAAACGTCAGATGATCTCGAGCGTATCGCGGTCCGGCAGCGTCGGGAACGGTGCAGCCGGCAGCGTCTGGTACCAGAACGCCACCGAGGCGATGTCGTCCTGCATCGGCAGATAGCGCCCGCCGCTGCGCCAGCCGAGCGCCTGAATCGTCACCTTCAGGTCGTTCTCGAACCGGATCGGGTCCATGATATGCCACCGGTAAAGCCCGAAGCGCTTCTGCGAGCGGTAGAGCTTGTCCGTATCGACAACCTGCATGCCCGTGTACGGCGTCGTAAAGGACACGTAGCGGTCATGGCTCTTCGGATCCTCGAAATTGTAGGAGCCGCAGAAGTAGTCCTCCGTGCCGGTGCCGCAGATCGTCGGGTACGCGGTGTCGCCGTCCATGTAGAACTTGATCTCGCCTTCGCCCCACCAGCCGGTATTGTTGACGCCCCAGGCCATGTACGTGCCGACGTACTGCCCCTTGCCGCGCACGCCGTCGAGGATCGTGTAGCATTCCTTATAAGGCAGCGGGTTGACGCGGCGGAACTGCGCGTGGAAATAGGCGCAGTCCGGCTCGACCTCGGTCATCGTGTAGTCGATCTGGTAGTACATCGTCACCGGGTCGTCCGCGCGGTTTTCGAGCGTCATGCGGCAGCGCCGGCGGAACGGCATCGTCCAGTAGCAGTTGAACGCGCTGCCCGGGTTGACGCAGACCGCCAGCGAGGAGATCTGCATGTATTCCTGCCAGCCGCAGCAGAAGAAATCGCCGATCGGGCATTCCACCGAGGGGGTCTCCTGCTCCTCCCAGTAAATGCGCAAAATCGTATTGCGCCACTGGCCGGTCGGCGTGAGCCAGATATGCTGGATCGCGCCGGGGCCCTCGATGTTTGCGATCTCAAACACCTCGCCCGGCTGCATGACGATATACGGATTGACCTTCCAGCCTGTGCCGAGGTCGCGCGCCGCGTGGCGCGCCGAGCCCTGCTCGAGCGGGCACATGCCGCCCTTTCCCTTTTCCCCGGTGAAATTTTCCGGGCTGATCGACCGGGTCTTCGCGTCCGACAGGCGCGAAAGGTTGCCCATATGCATGCCTAAACCATTGAACATAATAATCACCATTCCATATTTTTTGTGCCGGTCGGCGAAGCCGATTGCCGCTCTGCTCGTCGCGGCAAAGGCACACTAC
>HHCFR02800__coassemble_2048_pt1 | contig 14943 bp, 14 predicted proteins | sample HHCFR02800__metabat2_low_PE_068 | metagenome-assembled genome bin HHCFR02800
TCTTGATGACCGCCTTTATAAGATGTATGATAAGATTGAAGATACAGAATCTCTGCTGATTGCCGCTAGAGCTAAAAAGCAAGCCATTGAAGCAGAAAAGCTGACCGGCGACAATATCTATAAAGTACTGATTTATTTTAAAAAACTGTACGGCGTGATGAATGAAGCGGAGCGGCGGCAGCTGATCGAGGCGTTGATCTCTGAGATTCAGATTTACCCGGAACGCCAAGCCAATGGACAGTGGTTAAAATCCATCAAATTTAAGCTGCCGATTATCGAGGAAGACATGAGTATTAGTTTGGACAATGAAGAACAAGTCGAGACCGTCGTGCGGCTGATTCGACAATAACCTGTTTTTATTCTGCAAAAGGGAGTGAAGAGGAAATGACCGGATTACACTTCATCGCACAGGAACCGATCTGCAAAGGCTGGTCGCAGGATAAAAAATATCGCGTTACCGATGCGCAAGGCGTCCACTATCTTCTCCGGATTTCGCCAGCAGAGCAATACGACCGGAAGAAAAATGAATTCGAGCGGATGCGAACGATTGCGGCCCTCGGCATCCCGATGTGCAAGCCCATCGAATTCGGCGTCTGCGACGCAGGCGTCTATTCTGTCCAAAGCTGGATTGACGGTACGGACGCAGAAGAAGCGATCCCCGCTCTGACGCGCGAAGCACAATACGCCTGCGGATGGGAAGCCGGACATATTCTCCGCAAAATCCACTCGGTACCGGTTCCTGAAAATTTGGAAGAATGGGCCGTCCGCTTTAATCGGAAGATCGACTTGAAAATGGAGAAATACAAGGCCTGTCCCTTTCAATTTGAAGACGGACAGGTATTCATCGACTATATCAACGAGAACCGTTCGCTGTTGAACGACCGACCGCAGGTTTACCAGCACGGCGACTATCACCGCGGAAATATGAGGATCGGCCGAGACGGCAAGCTGTACATTCTCGATTTCGACCGCGACGACTACGGAGACCCATGGGAAGACATGAAAGCCATCACTTGGGACGCCATCCTGTGCCCGACCTTTGCATCCGGAAGGATCGACGGCTATTTCAGCGGTTCGATTCCGCCCGAATTCTGGAAGCTGCTCGCACTGTATATCAGCGTCGGCATGCTCTCTGCAATCCTGTGGGCAGTCCCCTTCGGCTTCGAGCAAATCGAACTCTTTCAAAATCAGGCAAAGACCGTGCTCAATTGGTACGATGGGATGCGAAACCCAGTGCCCATCTGGTACCAAAAGCGCAAACGCCCTTTGTCCTCTCCCAAAACTGCGAATTGAGGTTACCGGACCTGCAAGCCGGATTTCTGATAAAAAGAGGATGCATATGAACCGAACAGAATTTTACGATTGCGCAAGGGCGCTTTTCGGCGTGGAGCCGGAGTATCCGTGGCCGGACGAGCCGGGGTACGGCATGCTGCACAGCCGCCCGGGCTTTTTCCCCGCCTACCACATGAACAAGGAGCACTGGATCAGCGTAGCGCTGGACGGCAGCGTCGACGCGGAGGAGCTGCGCGCGCTTCTCGCCGAGAGCTTCGCCCGCACCGCGCCGAAAAAACGCGCGCCGCGTACAAAGGGCGCCGCCCCCGCAAAGCCCGGCGGCGGGGCAGGGTGAGATGATGTGCCGGGAACTTGAACCGCTCCTGTCCGAAATCCGGAGTACGCACCTGGAAATCCTCGGCGGCAATCTCGTCGGCCTCTACCTGCACGGGTCGCTCGCGCTCGGCGGGTTCAATCCGCGGAAAAGCGACGTCGATTACATCGCGGTCGTGCAGGCGCCGCCCGCGCGGGAAACACGCCTGCGGCTGCTCGAGGCCGTGTACCGGCTGAACCGGCAGGCGCCGCCGAAAGGGCTTGAGATGAGCGTCGTGCTGCGCCGGTACTGCCGGGATTTCGTCTACCCCACGCCGTTCGAGCTGCATTTTTCGAACATGCACCGCGACGCCTACGCGCGCGACCCGCACGGCTTTGCCGACGCGATGCGCGGCACGGACCCCGACCTTGCGGCGCACTTCACGGTGATCCTGCACCGGGGCATCGCGCTGTACGGGCCGCCGGTTTCGGAGGTTTTCGGCGACGTCCCGTGGGCGGATTACCTCGACAGCATCTGCGCCGACGTCGCGGACGCGGAGACGAATGTCTCGGCCGACCCCGTCTATGTGCTGCTGAACCTGTGCCGCGTGCTCGCCGCCGTGCGGGAGAAGCGCGTGCTCTCGAAGGCCGAGGGCGGCGCGTGGGGGCTTTCGCATCTGGAGCCCCAATATGCGCCGCTGCTGCGCGGCGCTTTGGAAGCCTGCCAAACCGACGGCGTTTTCGAGCCGGACGGCAAACTGGCCGCCGCGTTCTGCCGGCGCGTCCTCGGCGAGATCCGCACGGAAAGAAAGGAAAATACCATATGAACGACCGAAACGCCATACGCGAGCAGGTGCAGCGCCTGCTTGCGGCCTATAAAGCCGGGCGGCTGGGCGGCGAGAAAATGCCCGAAGACGAAAACCCGCACCTCGACCCCGTCCGCGTCATGCAGACGGACGACGAAACGCTGCGCCGCATTCTGGTGCAGTACAGGGTCGCCCTGCAGCCGAACCGGCACCCCGCCATCTGGAAAACACTCTGCCGCACGTTCGCGGAGCAGTTCGGCGGCGATGTGCGCGTTTTCCTCCGGCAGAGCCATTTCCGGGCGGCCGAAGTCAAAGCCTACATCGCGGCGCACAAAAAGGACTTCCCCTATCTCGGCGGGACCAAGATCTGCAATTACTGGCTGCATGTGCTCGAGGCCTACACCGACTGCCGGTTTTCGGACCGGGAAAACATCTCGATCGCGCCGGATACGCACGTTTTGCAGGCGAGCGCGCGGCTCGGCGTGCTCACCGAAGACGAGCTGCACGGCGGCAGCGCGCAAACGCTCGCCGCCAATCGCTGGGATGCACTGCTCGAGGGCACCGGCCTGCTGCCGACGGACCTGCACACGCCGCTCTGGCTGTGGAGCCGCGGCGGGTTTACGGCCGACATAAACGACGAACCGCAACAGGCGCAGAAAGGAAATCACCATGGAAAATAACACGATTGTCACACTGAAGCCCGGCGAGGGCCGCAGCTTCAAGGCCGGCGGGCTCTGGATCTACGACAACGAGATCGCCTCGATCAAGGGCACCTTCAAAAACGGCGCGGTCGTTGCCGTGCAGGACGCAAACGGCTACCCGCTCGGCCGCGGCTTCATCAACCAGAACTCGAAGATCCGCGTGCGCATGATGACGCGCGACGGCGCGCAGGAAATTGACGACGCGTTTCTCGAAAAGCGCGTGCGCGACGCCTGGGCGTACCGCAAAAAGACCGTGGACACGAGCGCCTGCCGCGTGATTTTCGGCGAGGCGGACTTTCTGCCCGGCCTCGTCGTCGACAAATTTTCCGACGTGCTCGTCGTCGAATCGCTCGCGCTCGGCATCGACAAAATGAAGCTGCGCATCGTCGAGCTGCTCAAAAAGGTGCTGGCCGAGGACGGCGTCGAAATCCGCGGCGTGTACGAGCGCAGCGATGCGAAGGAGCGCCTCAAGGAGGGCATGGACCGCGTCAAGGGCTTCATCGGCCCTGAATTCGACACCGACGTCGAGATCGTCGAAAACGGCGTGCGCTACATCGTCGACGTCAAGGACGGCCAGAAAACCGGCTTCTTCCTCGACCAGAAATACAACCGGCTCGCGATACAGCGGCTCTGCCGGGACGCCGAGGTGCTCGACTGCTTCACGCACACCGGCTCCTTCGCGCTGAACGCCGGCGTCGCGGGCGCAAAGCATGTGCTCGGCGTGGACGCCTCCGACCTTGCGGTCGCGCAGGCCGAAAAGAACGCCGCGCTGAACGGCCTTTCCGACACCGTCGAATTCCGCTGCGCCGACGTGTTCGACCTGCTCCCCGCGCTCGAAAGCGAGGGAAAGCAGTTCGACGTGGTGATCCTCGACCCGCCCGCCTTCACGAAGTCGAAAAACTCCGTCAAAAACGCGGTCAAGGGCTACCGCGAAATCAACCTGCGCGGCATGAAGCTCGTGCGCGACGGCGGCTTCCTCGCCACCTGCTCCTGCTCGCACTACATGAACGCCGAGCTGTTCGCGCAGACGATCGGCCAGGCCGCGCGCGCCGCGCACTGCCGGCTGCGGCAGGTGGAGTTCCGCACGCAGGCGCCGGACCACCCGATTCTCTGGAGCGCCGACGAATCGTATTACCTGAAATTCTACATCTTCCAGATCTGCCGGTCGTTCTGATCCGCAGCAGGCAGAACCGCCGCTTTCGGCAAAATACCCCCGCGCAGCGCGGCTGCGCAGTAAGGAACGTGATTCACTATGAGACTCATCTCCGACCTCGGCTCGGACAACATCAAGGGCCTTGTCTGGTCGCTCGCCATCCCCTCGATGCTCTCGCAGCTCGTCAGCGTGCTGTACAGCATCGTCGACCGTATGTACATCGGCAACATTCCCGGCTACGGCGAAACCGCGCTCGCCGGCGTCGGCGTCTGCGGGCCGATCGTCACGCTGATCTCCTCGTTCGCCTTTCTCGTCGGCATCGGCGGCTCGCCGCTCGTCAGCATCCGGCTCGGCGAGGGCAAAGTGCGGGAGGCGAAAAAGGTCGTCGCCAACTGCTTCGTCTACCTCCTCGCGCTTTCCGTGGTCGTCACGGTGCTGGCCTTTGTCTTCCGCCGCCCGATCCTCATCACCTTCGGCGCATCGGAGGCGCTGTACCCCTATGCGGAATCGTACTTTTCGATCTATCTGCTCGGCACGGTCTTTGCGCTGATCGCGACGGGCATGAACCAGTTCATCATCACGCAGGGCTTCAGCAAAAACGGCATGCTCTCCGTTCTGATCGGCGCGGTGACGAACATCATCCTCGACCCGATCTTCATCTTCGTCCTCGATATGGGCGTCGCCGGCGCGGCGATCGCCACGGTCATCTCGCAGATCGCAAGCTGCGCCTACGTGCTCTGGTTCCTGCTGCGCGGCAGCGTGCTCGTGCCGATCACCTTCGGCGGCTACGACCTGAAGATCATCGGGCGCGTCACGGCGATCGGCATGAGCTCATTCCTGATCATCCTCTTCGACAACGTGATGCTGATCGCGCTCAACATGATGCTGCAGCGGTACGGCGGCGCGGGCTACGGCGACATGCTGCTGACCTGCAACACGATCGTGCAGAGCTTCGAGCTTCTGATCACGATGCCGCTGGGCGGCCTGACGATGGGCACGCAGACGATCCTCGGCTACAACCTCGGCGCGCGCAGGCCGGACAAGATTCTGAAAGCACAGCGCGTCATCTTCCTGACCGCCGTCGTTTTCTGCGGCCTGATGTTCCTCGCCGCACAGCTGATCCCGCATCTTTTCGCGCGCATTTTCACGCAGGACCCCGAATACATTGATATGACGGCGCGGCTGATCCGCATCTACACGCTCGGCACGATCCCGCTCGCCCTCCAGTACGGCATTGTTGACGGCTTCACCGGCATGGGCATGGTGAAGATCGCGCTGCCGCTCTCGGTTTTCCGCAAGGTCGTTTTCTTCGCCTGCATCTTCATCCTGCCCGCCCTGTTCCCGATCGAGAACATCTTCTGGTGCGAGGCGATCTCCGACATCTTCCCGCCGCTCGTCTCCCTGACCGTCTACCTGCTGACGATCAAGCGCGTCATCCGGCGTGACCCGGCGCCGAAGCGCGCGGCTTGAAAAGCGCGCGTTTCCGTGGTATACTGAGTGCGGCGGGCCGCCGAAAAAACGGCGCGGCGCCGCAGAATTCTGAAGGAAGGACTGCCTTTGCATCGCAAAGGCCCGGTGGTTTTTATGGCTTTTCATTCCGTTCCCTTTGACTCGCTCTCCTTTAACCCGTTCACAAAGCTCGGGCAGGAATGGGCGCTCGTCACGGCCGGCGATGCGTCCGGCTTCAACACAATGACCGTCTCCTGGGGCGCGTTCGGCTACATCTGGAACAAGCCGACCGTGACGGTTTACATCCGCCCGCAGCGCTACACGAAGAAATTCCTCGACAACGGCGAGACCTTCACGCTGTCGTTCTACCCCGAATCGTGCAAAAGCACGCTCGCCTATCTCGGCAAGGCCTCCGGCTGGGATGAAAACAAGGTGGAAAAATCCGGCCTGACGCCGGTTCTCGCAGACGGCTCGGTCTACTTCGAGGAGGCGGCGCTCGTCTTTGTCTGCCGCAAGCTGAGCCGCACGCCGCTGCCGGCCGAAAACTTCATCGACGGGGACATCGACGGCAAGTTCTACCCCGACAAGGATTACCACGAGATGTACATCGCGGAAATCACCGACGTGCTCGTCCCGTAAAAAAATCGCGCGCAGCCTGAAACCCGGCTGCGCGCTTTCGTTTTGCCCGGAATCCCGACCAAAAAAACCGCGGAAATTTCGGCGCTTTGCCGGTCGATTTCGCGTGCGCGGTGTGGTATCTTGGAGGAACACAGGATTTTGAAAAGGAAGTGCACCCCATGACACAGGAAACCATGCGCGGGCAGCTTCGCGCGCTCGGCGTATCTCCGGGCGACGTGCTGTTCGTCCATGCATCGATGAAGGCGATCGGGACGCCGCTCCCGCCCGAAGCCGTGCTGGAAACACTCTACGAGGCCGTTTGCCCCGGCGGCACGCTGCTGCTGCCGGCCTTCACCTACGAGACCGTCACGCCGGAAACCCCCGTGTTCGACAGCCGGGAGAGCGAGCCGTGCGTCGGCCTGCTGCCGCGCACCTTTTTCCGTATGCCCGGTGTCGTGCGCAGCCTCCATCCCACGCATTCGGTCTGCGCGCTCGGCGCGGACGCCGTCCGCCTGACAAAGGACCACGTGCTGGACGAAACGCCGGTCGGCCCGCACGCGCCGCTCATGCAGCTGCCCGCCTGCGGCGGCAAGCTGCTTTTCATCGGCGATATTCTGCACGCCTGCACGTTCATGCACGGCGTGGAGGAGCGCGTCGGCACGGACTACGTGCTGACCCGTGAAAAGATCCGCTACATCGTGGACGGCGCGCCGCGCATGCTGTACGGCCACGACTTTCGCGGATGGCAGCAGGAATACCCGCGCATCCGGACCATCCTCGGGCCGGATGCGCTCCGCCGCGGCAGCTTCGGCGAGGCGCCGTGCTACCTGATCGACGCGGCCGCCCTTCTGGACGCGGCCAGCCGGAAGCTGCGCGAGGACATGCACTATTTCGTCTCCCGAATCCCCGACCCGGCCTGAAATTCCCCACATTTTGTTGCGCCGTACGCCGGTCTGCGCTATAATAAGGGCAGACCGGCGCCGCGCGCCCCGCGTATGCGCAGGCGCACCGGCGCAATCTTTGCATCCTTCACAGAAAGGCACCCCATGAAAAAGCTGTTTTCCCCTCTGAATCTCGTGCTCGCGCTCGCGCTCACGCTGTTCATCATCGCGGCGGCCGTCGTCGTCACGCTGAACTTCCGCCCGCTCTACTATCTGGACGTCGACCTGCTGAACATCCCGGCTTCGTCCGGGCTGCCGAAGGAAGAGGTCCTCGCCAACTACAACGCGCTGATCGACTACAACGCGCTTTTCGGCCCGCAGACGCTCGAATTCCCGACGCTTGCCATGAGCGAGACCGGCCGCATCCACTTCGAGGAGGTCAAGGACGTCTTCGTGTTCTTTGAGGTCCTGGCCATCGTCTGCGGCCTGCTTTCGGCCGCCGGCATCGTGTACCGGCACTTCCGCAAAAATCCGGGCTACCTGCTGCTGACGGGCATCCTGACCGTCGCGCTTCCCGTCGTGCTCGGCATTCTGATCGCGCTGAACTGGCAGACGGTGTTCGTTCTGTTCCACCGGATCGTCTTCAACAACAACTACTGGATCTTCGACCCGGCAACCGACCCGGTCATCACGATTCTGCCGGATACCTTTTTCATGCACTGCGCACTGCTGATCCTCGCGCTCGTCGTGCTCGGCAGCGTCGTCTGCCTGCTCGTTTACCGGCACCGCAAAAAAGCAGCCGCTTAAATCCGCGCAAAAATCCGCCCGATACTGTTGAACGCTGTATCGGGCGGATTTGCTTTCCGGAAATGCTCTGATCAATCAACCGACGCGGCGCTGCGTCCGGAAAACGCCTCAGGCGTGCCGCGCCATGATCAGGCTGTCGTGCAGGACGCCGTCCTGCTTCTCGCGCTGCGGCACGACGCAGCAATCGTGAAAGCCGCACTTGCGGTAGCAGGCGATCGCCCGGGCATTGTGCGTTTTCGGATCGATCAGCAGCACGTCGGCGCCGTACGACGCGAAAAGCGCCGAGGCGAGCAGGTTCAGCATCCGCGTGCCGAGCCCGCGGTCGCGGCAGTCGACCTCGCCGATGTACATATCGATGCCGTAGGCCGTTTCGCCCGGCCGCACCGCGCGGTCCCATTCCGCCTGCGGGATTTCATAGTACGCCGCGTCTTCCATTTTCACAAACTGCATGTAGCCGACCGCCCGGCCGTTCCACTCCACGATGCAGGGCACGACATGCTCGGCCAGGCTTTCCCGGTATTCCGCCTGCACGCGCGCCAGATCATAGATTTCCGTCATGCCCTCCCAGAAACGCATCGTTTCCGGGTCGGTCATCCAGCGCAGCACCTGCTCGAAATCGGCCGGCACGGCCTCCATTTCCCGGATCAGAAGGCCGTCCGCCTGCGCAATCTCCTTCATTCTGTTTCCTCCCGTCTGCCGCGGCGCCGCGCACCTGCGCGCGCCGTTTTTTTCATACCAAGCAAAAACTACCAAGCAAAAACGGGCGGGAAAACTCGCCCGTTCCTTATACTTTGACTCAGCTGTTGATGAGCTGCTTGTAAAGCCGGATGTACTCGTTTGCAGAGCGACCCCAGCTGTTGTCGCACTCCATCGCGCGCTTGATCAGAATCTTCCAGCCGTCCTTGCTCTCGTTGTACGCGTAGATCGCGCGGTGCACCGAATTGAGCATATCCTGCGTGTCGTAGGACTGGAACGTGAAGCCGTTGCCCTTGCCGTCGCCGCTGTCCGTGATGGAATCCTTCAGGCCGCCCGTTTCGCGCACGACCGGGATGGAACCGTAGCGCAGCGCGACCATCTGCGAAAGGCCGCAGGGCTCGCTCTTGCTGGGCATCAGGAAAATATCGGAGCCGGCGTAGATCTTGCGCGCGAGCTCCGGCACGAAGCCGAGGCAGAGCACGAAGCGGCCCGGGTATTTCGCCTGCATTTCCTTGAAGAACTGCTCGTATTCCCAATCGCCGCTGCCGAGCACGGCAAACTGCGCGTTCGTATACGTCATGATGTTGTCGACGCCGCCCTTGACGAGGTCGAGGCCCTTGTGGGAAACAAGGCGCGTGACCATGCCGATCAGCGGCGCGTCGGGATCCGCCTCCAGATACAGGCGCTCCTGCAGCTTCGCCTTGTTGACGGCCTTGCCCGCCATGTTCTCCGCATCGTAATGCTCGTAGAGGTTCGGGTCCGTCGCCGGGTCGTAGCCGACCGTATCGATGCCGTTGAGGATGCCGGAAAGCTTCCAGGCACGCTCGCGGAGGATCGGGTCCAGCTTGTGCGCGAACCACGGGTCGAGGATCTCCTTGGCATACGTCGGGCTGACGGTGGAGACCCAGTTGGCGCTTTCGATCGCGCCCTTCATCAGGTTGACGCACTTGTTGTATTCGAGCAGGCTGCCCTCGCTCTTCGGGATGCCGAAAACATCCTCGAGAATCTCAAAGCCGTACTGGCCCTGATACTGGATGTTGTGGATCGTGAACAGCGTCTTGATGCCGCTGTACCAGTCGTTGTTCGCGTAGAACAGGCGGTAGTAGATCGGCACCAGCGCGGTCTGCCAGTCGTTCGCGTGGATGATGTCGGGCTTGAACTCGATGTACGGCAGCATTTCAAGCACGGCGCGGGAGAAGAAGGCAAAGCGCTCGGCGTCGTCGAAATGGCCGTAGAGGCCCTGACGCTTGAAATAATACTGGTTGTCGATGAGGTAGTAGATCACGTTGCCGACCTTCGCCTCAAAGATGCCGCAATACTGGCGGCGCCAGGCGACCGGCACGCTGATGCTCGTGAGGAACTTCATCTTCTCGCGCAGCTCCTGCGGCACGCTCTCATACAGCGGCATGACGACGCGGCAGCCGATCAGGCGCGTGCGGAGCGCCTGCGGCAGTGAGCCGGCGACGTCCGCAAGGCCGCCTGTCGCGGCAAAGGGCAGCGCCTCGCTGGCGCAGAACAATACTTTCATAAAATTCACCAATCCTTCCCTGCTTGTGGAAAACCTTCCTGTTGATCCCCGCCGGGGCGGCGCCGCGCAGGCCCGCCCCGCCAGGGCGCTAAGCTCAAACCTTGCTTTCCTTCGCGATGAATACCGGGTAGGTCTGATAGCCCATCAGCGTGCGGTTCGCCTCAACCTCGACGTTCTTGTCCGTCACCACGTAGTCGAGGCGGCTGTTCTCGCCGATGACCGAATCCTGCATGATCACGCAGTTGCGCACCTTGGCGCCCTTGCCGATCTTGACGCCGCGGAACAGCACGCAGTTTTCGACCTCGCCGTCGATCACGCAGCCGTCCGCAACAAGCGAATTGGAGACGTTGGAATCAAGGCCGTACTTGGCCGGCATATCGTCGCGGACCTTCGTGTAGATCGGGCGGTTCGGGTTGAACAGCTCCGCGCGGATCTTCGGCTCCATCAGCGCCATGTTGGCCTCAAAGTAAGCGCCGAACGAGGTGATCTGGTACGCCGTGCCCTTGAACTCAAAGCCCATGACCTTCAGCTCGTGGACGACGCGCATCATGTCTCTGTCGAGGTCGTATTCGTTGCGGCTCATGCAGCTCTCGACCAGCTCGAGGAGCTTTTCACGGCCGACAATGTACATGCCCATGCCATAGTTGACGTCGCGCTCGCTGCCGCGGTGGATCAGCATCTCGATGATGCGGCCCGAGGGGTCGAGCGTAAAGATGGTGTTGCGGTCGACGTCCGGCGAATCGCCGTGGCGGTAGATGATCGTGATGTCCGCGCCGCTGCTCACGTGCTGGCTGATCGCCTCGCGGTAGTCGATGTTGCAGACCGTGTCGCAGTCGGAGAGCAGCACGTACTTCTCAAGCGAATTCTTCAGGAAGCGGCGGATCGAGTCGAGCGACTCGATCTTGCCGTCGGTTCTCGAAACCGTCTTGCCGAACGGCGGCAGCAGGTAGAGGCCTTCGCGCTTTCTCGAAAGGTCCCAGGCCTTGCCGGAGCCGAGGTGGTCCATCAGCGACTGATAGTTCGCCTCGGTGATGATGCCGACCTTGTTGAGGCCGGAGTTGACCATATTGGAGAGCGGGAAGTCGACAAGGCGGTAGCGGCCGCCGTACGGGACGGACGCCATAACGCGCATTTCCGTCAGATCCCTGACTCTTTCCTCGTGAACATAGGCAAAGAGAATGCCCAACACATTATTGCCCAGCATTATGCCTGCACCTCCTCAGCTTCAACCATTTCCTTCGGTGCGACGACGACGCCCTCCGGAATTTTGCAGTCCGGGCCGACGACGGCGACGCCCCAGTCGTCCCGGTTTTCCATATCCTCCGGACGCATGCCGATGACGGCGTTCTTGCCGACGACGGCGTTCTCCGCGACGATCGCGTACTGCACCTTCGCGCCCTCTTCAATCACGGCGCCCGGCATGACGATCGAGTCCAGCACCTCTGCGCCCGGCGCAACGTAAACGCCCTGGAACAGGATGGAGAACTCCAGGTCGCCGTACACGTTGCAGCCCTCGCCGACGAGGGAGTTCTGCACCTTGGCGCCCTTTGCGATGTACTGCGGCGGCACGACCGGGTTTCTCGAATAGATCTTCCAGTCCTCGCGCGAAAGGTCGAGGCCGGCCTTCGGATGCAGCATATCCATGTTGGCTTCCCACAGGCTGTCGATTGTGCCGACGTCCTTCCAGTAGCCCTCAAAGCGGTACGCGAACATGCGCTCGCCCGCGTTCAGCATCGTCGGCAGGACGTTCTTGCCGAAGTCGTTCGAGGAGTTCGGATCCTTTTCGTCGGCAATCAGGTAATCGCGCAGCTTGCTCCACGTGAAGACGTAGATGCCCATCGAAGCCTTGTTGCTCTTGGGCACCTTCGGCTTCTCGTCAAACTCGTAGATGGAGCCGTCCGGGTTCGTATTCAGGATGCCGAAGCGGGACGCCTCCTCCATCGGGACCTCGTACACGGCGATCGTGCACGCCGCGTCGTGCTCCTTATGGTAGGCGACCATCTTCGAGTAATCCATCTTGTAGATGTGGTCGCCGCTCAGCACGACGACGTAATCCGGGTTGTAGCGGTCGATGAACGCGATGTTCTGGTAGATGGCGTTCGCCGTGCCCTTGTACCAGTCCGAGCCGCTGCTCTGCTCGTACGGGGGGAGGATATGTACGCCGGCATTTATGCTGTCGAGATCCCACGGCTGGCCGGAGCCGATGTACTCATTCAGCTCGAGCGGCTGGTACTGCGTGAGAACGCCGACGGTTTCAATGCCGGAGTTCACACAGTTGGAGAGCGGGAAATCGATAATGCGATACTTGCCTCCGAACGGCACTGCGGGCTTTGCAAGGTTCTTTGTGAGAACCCCAAGGCGGCTTCCGCGGCCGCCCGCCAGCAGCATGGCGACTACTTCTTGCTTAGGTAACATGACTGATGACCCCTTTCTGATTTGTGATGGTTCCATATGCTTTCAGGTTGCGATAATCAGGATTTTGCCTTGCCCGCGGCTTTGATCTGGCGCGGCGCCTTTTTGACCGGCGCCTTCTTCGCGGCTGCCTTCTTCTGGATCTTGCGCTTGCAGCGGAGGAAGAACACCGTGTTTTCCGGTAAGGTGAGCGAAATCTGCTGCTCGAAACCGTGCATCGGTTTGTTGACCGTGCGGATGTCTTTGCCGTTTGTTATGCCGCCGCCGCCGAATTCCACGGCGTCGGAGGTGAAGATCTCTTCATAAACGCCCGCATACGGGACGCCGATGCAATAGTTTGTGCGCTGGACCGGCAGGAAGTTGCACACGGCGATCAGCTCGTTGCCGCTCTTGTCGAACCGGCGGAAGGCGATGACGCTCTGGCTGTCGTCGTCGTTCGAGATCCACGAGAAGCCCTCCCAGGAGAAGTCGACCTCCCACAGCTCGGAGCGGCTGAGGTAGAACGCGTTGAGCGCCCGGAAGAACGCCTGCGCCTGCTGGTGCTCCTTGTACTGCAGCAGGTTCCACTCCAGCTCCTCGTTGAAGTTCCACTCGTCGTGCTGCGAGAACTCCGTGCCCATGAACTGCAGCTTTTTGCCCGGGTGCGCCATCATGTACGTCGCAAAGCAGCGCACGCCCGCAGACTTCTGCTCCGGCGTGCCGGGCATCTTGTTGTAGAGAGAACCCTTGCCGTACACGACCTCGTCGTGCGAGATCGGCAGGATGTAGTTCTCGGAGAACGCATAGAAGAAGGAGAAGGTCAGGCTGTTGTGGTTGCCCTTGCGGAACAGCGGGTCGAGCGACATATACCGCAGCATGTCGTTCATCCAGCCCATGTTCCACTTGTAGTTGAAGCCGAGGCCGCCCATGTAGGTCGGCTTCGTGACCATCGGCCACGCGGTGCTCTCCTCGGCGATCATCATGACCTCCGGCACCTCGGCAAAGACCGCCTCGTTCAGCCGCTGCAAAAATGCGACCGCCTCGAGGTTTTCCTTGCCGCCGTTTTTATTCGCAATCCACTCGCCGTCGCGGCGGTTGTAATCGAGATAGAGCATCGAGGCGACCGCGTCGACGCGCAGGCCGTCGATGTGGTATTCCTTGACCCAGAACAGCGCGCTCGACGTCAGGAAGCTGACGACCTCGTTGCGCCCATAGTCGAAGACGAGCGTGCCCCACTCCTTGTGCTCGCCCTTTCTCGGGTCGGCGTATTCGTAGCACGGGCCGCCGTCAAACTTTGCGAGGCCCGCCTCGTCGCGCGGGAAATGCGCGGGGACCCAGTCCATAATGACGCCGATGCCCGCCTGGTGGCAGCGGTCGACAAAGCGCATGAAATCCTTCGGCGTGCCGTAGCGGGAGGTCGGGGCAAAGTAGCCCGTGACCTGATAGCCCCACGACGCGTCGAACGGATACTCGGTCAGCGGCATGAGCTCGATGTGCGTGAAGCCCATGTCCTTCACGTAGGGGATCAGCTCGTCGGCCAGCTTTTCATAGGAGAAAACGGAGCCGTCCGCGTACTTGCGCCAGGACCCGGCGTGCATCTCGTAGATGTTGACCGGCTGGTTGTAGTGCGGCTTTTTCCGCTTGTACTCAAACCACGCGCCGTCGTTCCAGTCATAGCCGGAAATATCGTAAAAGCGCGAAGCGGTGCCCGGGCGCGTCTCCGCATGGAACGCATACGGATCGCACTTCAAAACCGTTTTGCCGCTCGCGTCGGTGATGGCCAGCTTATACACGGCATACGCCTCGAACGGCTCGTCCGTATAGCCCTCCCAGACCGCGTCGTCGATCTTTGTCAACGGGTACCGGTCCGTGTCCCAGCCGCAGAAATCGCCGGTGATCGAAACCGCCTTCGCATTCGGCGCCCAGACACGGCAGACGGCGCATGCTTTGCCGTTCCGCACCGTGTTGTGCACCCCCATGTACTCGTAGGCGTGGCTGTTCTTACCGCTCCGGAACAAATAGAGCGGCACATTTCCCTCCGGCGCTTTTACAGGATTCTTTTCGCTCATTCTTGAAATCATCCTTTCCGTTTGAAGTTCGGCAGGGAGCGAAAACGCACAAAAACCGTCTGCCGCCCCGCTGCGCTGCAGCACTTCCGCCCTCGTATTTTCCAGCCGAAAATCCGTTTTTATGTATTTTACGGCACAATCCACATGCGGAACACAATCTGCGCATCGCTTTATGTACATATAATACCACAACGAGAAAAAAGTGCAAGGGTTTTTAGCTATTTTCTAATAATAATCCATGAATTTCATTTATGCTTTGT
>HHCFR02800__coassemble_2148_pt1 | contig 14247 bp, 8 predicted proteins | sample HHCFR02800__metabat2_low_PE_068 | metagenome-assembled genome bin HHCFR02800
GTCTGTATTTTATTGCAAAACCAACGAAATGTCAATCCCCGATGCAAAATTTTTTTGCATGCCACAAAACGACACAATGGAAATTTGTCCCACCCGTATACTGTATGCGAAGGGAGGCGGGGATGTGACCGTCTATGCGGACATTCTGTTCATCGTGAACCTGTACGTCGACGCGCTGCTGCTTTCCGCCGTGCGGCGCTTCCTGCGGCTGCCGCTCAAAACCGGGCGCTGGCTGCTCGCCGCGGCGCTCGGCGGGTTTTTCGGGCTCTCCGCGCTGCTGCCGCACATCCGCGGCTTTCCGCTTCTGCTGCTCGGCCTTTTGCAGGCGCTGCTGCTTGCGGCCGCAGCCTTCGCGCCGAAGCCGCCGGCGACGCTTTTAAAGGCGGCTTTCCTGCTGCTGCTTTTCGGCGCAGCGCTCTCGGGGCTTCTGAGTATCCTGCCGTTTCACGGCATTCTGCTCGCCAACGGCGCCGTGTACTTCGACATCTCCGCGCCGCTTCTGATCGTCCTGACCTGCGCCGCCTACGGCGTGCTGTACCTGTTCGACCGGCTTTTCCAGAAGCGGGAGCCGGACGTGCTTTTTTCAACCGTCACGGTCGATTTTGGTGGAAAACAGGCCGTGCTTTCGGCGAAGGTCGACACCGGCCTGACGCTGCGCGAGCCGTTTTCGGGCCTGCCGGTCATCGTCGCGGAGCGCGCGGCGGTCTCCGCGCTGCTGCCGCCCGGCTTCGGCGACCCGGCCGCGCCGCACCCCGAAGGGCTGCGGCTGATCCCCTACACGTCGCTCGGCGCCGACGGCCTGCTGCCCGCCTTCCGCCCCGAACGCGCCGCGCTCGGCGGCAAGCCCGTCGACTGCTGGGTCGCCGTATCGGACCGCCCGCTCTCCGCAGGCAGCTTCAACGCGCTGGTCGGCGCTTCGCTCGGCACCGTAAATTTCGGGAAGCCCGGCGCTTCCCCAGAGGAAAGAGAGGATCTTCATGCATCAAATCACAAGGCTTCTGCAAAGAATTCAGCTCTGCTTCGCGCGGCTGCTCCTCAAACAGGCACCGGAAGCGTGCCACTACATAAACGGCCCCGAAACGCTGCCCCCGCCGCTGACGCGCGAGGAGGAGCGGCGCGTTTTCGAGGACATCCGCGCGGGCAAGGCCGGCGCGCGCGAGCCGCTCATCACGCATAACCTGCGCCTCGTCGTCTACATCGCGAAGAAGTTCGAGTCGCCCGGCGCCAATGTGGAGGACCTGATCTCCATCGGGACGATCGGGCTGATCAAGGCCGTGAACACGTTCAGCGTGGAGCGAAACATCAAGCTCGCGACCTACGCCTCGCGCTGCATCGAAAACGAGATCCTGATGTACCTGCGCAAGAGCGCGCAGCTCAAAAACGAGGTCTCGCTCGACGACCCGCTGAACGTGGACTGGGACGGCAACGAGCTGCTGCTCTCCGACCTGCTCGGCAGCGACCCCGACACCGTCAACCGCGACATCGAGCAGGAGGCCGAAAAGCAGGTGCTGCTCGAGGCGGTGGACCGCCTGCAGCCGCGCGAGAAGCAGATCATGGAGCTGCGCTTCGGCCTGAACCACCGGCGGGAGCACACGCAGAAGGAGGTCGCCGACGTGCTCGGCATCTCGCAGTCGTACATCTCGCGCCTCGAAAAGCGCATCATCGAGCGGCTCCGGCACGACCTCGAAAAGGTGAGCTGAACCGCGCCGCACAGGAAGGGAGGGCCTCCGCCGGGGCTCTCCCTTCTCCGCGCTCCCGCGCCGTTTATGCGCCGCGACGCATGCGCTGCAGGCCGGTCCCGCCAGGCGCGCGACGCCCGCCTGCAGCGCGGTTCATTCCCTGCACGGTATGCCCCCTGCCCGCCGGCGGCCCTGCAATCGGCCGATTCTGCGTAAAGCGAAGTTTGGCTTTGCGTGAAGTTTTTATGAATATTCGCGCGGATTCTTGCTTTTTTCCCGCCGCGCGTGCTATACTGAAGTGTATGTGTATCCTGAATATACCAAACCGCATGATTTTTGAATGCGCACACCCCGAGGAAAGGACCGTGTTCAGCATATGAATATACTCGCAAAGCTGTTCGGCAACTACAGCAAAAAGGAGCTCAAGCGCATCGAGCCGCTCAAGGAAGCCGTGCTCGCGCTCGACGACAAATACACAAAAATGACCGACGACGAGCTCAAGGGCCAGACCGAAGCGCTCAAGGAGCGCCTTTCGATCGGTGCCTCGCTCGACGACATTTTGCCCGAGGCGTTCGCCACCTGCCGCGAGGCCATGTGGCGCGTGCTCTCGATCAAGCCGTTCCCCGTGCAGATCATCGGCGGCATCATCCTGCACCAGGGCCGCATCGCCGAAATGAAGACCGGCGAAGGCAAAACCTTCACCGCCGCGCTGCCGGCCTACCTCAACGCGCTGACCGGCAAGGGCGTGCACATCGTCACGGTCAACGACTACCTCGCCAAGTACCAGGGCGAGATGATGGCCCGCGTGTTCAACTACCTCGGCCTGACGGTCGGCCTCGCGATCCCCGGCATGAGCGCCGAGGAAAAGAAAAAGGCGTACGCGTGCGACATCACCTACGCGACGAACAACGAGCTCGGCTTCGACTACCTGCGCGACAACATGGTCACCTACAAGGAGCGCAAGGTGCAGCGCGGCCACAATTACGCAATCGTCGACGAGGTGGACTCGATCCTCATCGACGAGGCCCGCACCCCGCTGATCATCTCCGGCCAGGGCGAGCAGTCGACGGAGCTGTACGGCATGGCCGACCGCTTCGCCAAGACGCTGCGCCCGGTGCGCGTCGCCGAAACCGACGAAAAAGAGGACAATGACGCGCTCTACGAGGACTACGACTACATCGTCAACGAGAAGCAGAAGACCTGCACGCTCACGAAGCGCGGCGTGAAAAAGGCCGAGCAGTACTTCAACATCGACAACCTGACCGACCCGGACAACATCACGATCCAGCACCACATCAACCAGGCGATCAAGGCCTACGGCATCATGAAGCGCGACATCGACTACGTCGTGCGCGACGGCGAGGTCATCATCGTCGACGAATTCACCGGCCGCCTCATGTACGGCCGCCGCTACAACGAGGGCCTGCACCAGGCGATCGAGGCGAAGGAAAACGTGAAGATCGCGCGCGAGAGCAAGACGCTCGCGACGATCACCTTCCAGAACTTCTTCCGCCTGTACAACAAGCTCTCCGGCATGACCGGCACCGCGATGACCGAGGAGGCCGAATTCAGCGAGATCTATAAGCTCGACGTCGTCGAGATCCCGACGAACAAGCCGATGATCCGCGAGGACTGCCCGGACGTCGTCTACAAGACCGAAAAGGGCAAATTCAACGCCGTCATCGAGGACATCATCGAGCACCACGAGAAGGGCCAACCGGTGCTCGTCGGCACAATCACGATCGAGAAGTCCGAGGAGCTGAGCGCGATGCTCAAGCGCCGCGGCATCAAGCACGAGGTGCTCAACGCGAAATACCACGAGAAGGAAGCCGAAATCGTCGCGCAGGCGGGCCGCAAGGGCGCCGTCACGATCGCGACGAACATGGCCGGCCGCGGCACGGACATCCTGCTGGGCGGCAACGCCGAATTCATGGCGCGCGCCGAAATGCGCCGCATGCAGGTGCCCGAGGAGCTGATCGGCGAGGCCTCGGCCTACGGCTACACCGACAACGAGGAGATCCTCGAAGCCCGCAAGACCTTTGCGGAGCTCAACAAAAAGTACAAGGCGGAGATCGCGCCGGAGGCCGAAGAGGTGCGCGCGCTCGGCGGCCTGTACATCATCGGCACGGAGCGGCACGAGTCCCGCCGCATCGACAACCAGCTGCGCGGCCGCGCCGGCCGCCAGGGCGACCCCGGCAAGAGCCGCTTCTACATCTCGCTGGAGGACGACCTGATGCGCCTGTTCGGCGGCGACCGCCTGCAGACGATGATGGAGCGCCTGAACGTCGACGACAACACGCCGATCGAGGCCTCGATCCTCTCGAACACGATTGAAAACGCGCAGAAGAAGGTCGAAAGCCGCAACTTCGCGATCCGCAAGAACGTGCTGCAGTACGACGACGTGATGAACCGCCAGCGCGAGATCATCTACGAGCAGCGCGACCGCGTGCTGAACGGCGACAACGTGAAGCCGCAGATCTGGTCGATGATCGAGCAGGCCATCGAGTCGAACGTCGCGCGCTTCCTGCCGGCCAACACGCCGCACGACGACTGGGATCTGCGCGGCCTGCGGGACCACTACCTCGGCTGGATGATCACGCCCGAGGAGCTGCACTACGACGCGCAGGCGCTCGAGGACCTCGACCCGGCCGACGTGATCGCGTTCCTCAAGGCGCGCGCGCAGAAGCTCTACGAGCTGCGCGAAAAGGAATTCACCGAGCCGATCATGCGCGAGGTCGAGCGCATGGTGCTGCTCAAGAACGTCGACACGCAGTGGATGGACCACATCGACGCGATGGACGAGCTGCAGAAGGGCATCCGCCTGCGCGCCTACGGCCAGCACGACCCGGTCGTCGAGTACCGCAGCGAGGGCTTCGACATGTTCGACGCGATGATCGCTGCGATCCGCGAGGACACCGCGCGCATGATCCTGACCGTGCGGCTCAAGACCAAGGAGGCCCCGAAGCGCGAGGCCGTCGCCAAGGAAACCGGCACGACGTCCTCCGATACGCCCGCCAAGAAGCAGCCGGTGCGCAACGGCAAAAAGCCCGGCCGCAACGATCCCTGCCCCTGCGGCAGCGGCAAGAAATACAAGAAGTGCTGCGGCCGGAACGAATGATGCGCCCGGCAGAAAGGACGCGACGCCCATGACTCTGGACAATCTCGACAGGCGATTGAAATACTACCACCTCGTGATGCGGCTGCCGGCCGACGCCGAAATCGCCGCGTATCCGCTGCCTGAAGGCTATGCGTTCACGACGTACGCCGACGGCGACCGCGACACGTGGATCGCGATCGAGCAGTCGGCCAAGGAGTTCGACCGCTATGAGGAAGGGCTCGACGCGTGGGCGCACTACTACGCGCGCTACACCGACTGCCTGCCCGGCCGGATGCAGTTCATCGCCGCGCCGAACGGCGAAAAGGTCGCGACCGCAACGGCGTTTTTTGACCCGGAAAAGCCGGACGGCGACGGCTGGCTGCACTGGGTTTCCGTCCGGCGCGACCACCAGGGCCGCGGCCTCGCGCGCCCGCTGATTTCCCACACGCTGCGCCGCCTGCGGGCGCTCGGCTACGGGGAAATCTACGTTTCCACACAGACGACCACCTGGGTCGCCGCGCGCCTCTACATGGAGTTCGGCTTCCGCCCGACCGAGGAAAACCTGCGGGAAAGCCTGTTCGGCTGGCGGATTTTAAAAACGCTGACGAACCACCCCGCCCTCGCGGCGCTCGAGCCCGTCTCGCCGGCCGAAATGCTGGTTTCACCGCCCGCTGAAGCCGCGCCGTAAAGCGCGCCGATACAGCCACATAATAACAAAAGCTCTGCCGATTCTACCGGCAGAGCTTTTTTGCTATAGCTTCTATTCAACTTTCTGCGCAACGGGCGGAACGCATCCGCTTTCCCCCGGCTTCGGCCGCCGGCAGGGCGCAAAATCCTTTTTGCTTAGTGCACGCGCTCGCAGATTTCGAACGCGGCGCGGGCGTTGTGGTACGGGCACTTCCACGGGCCGCAGAGCAGGTGGGAATTCTCCTCGTCCGGCGAATTTTTGCCGCTGGCCAGCCACTCGCCGGCCGGGCCGTTGATGACCTGCGCCTTGATGTAGTCCCACACCTTGCAGGCCGTGTCGAGGTACTTTTCCTCGTTCGTGATCTGCCAGGCATTGACGCAGCCGACGACGGCCTCCGCCTGTCCCCACCAGACCTTGGTCGGCACGGCGATGCCGCCCGCTTCAAAGCCCTCGTCGAAAAGGCCGCCGTCCGCATCGAGGCCGCGCGAAAGCGTGAAGTCCACCATGCTGACCGCAACGCGCTCGGCCTCCTCCATAAGCGCGGCCGCGCGCTGCTTGTCCTCGGCGTACGCCTCGAGCACCTCGGCCGCCTCGGTCAGCAGCCAGGAGCCCTCGATGTCGTGGCCGAACGAGATCTTGCCCGGCAGCGGGTTCATCGCGCCGTCGAAGAACATGACGAAGTGGCGGTGCTCTGTGTCGTAGATCTTCCGCGCCGTGACCTCGATCAGGTTGGCAAGGCTGTCCTCGACGCAGCGGTCGTGCCGGATGCGGAAGTAGCAGGTCATCGGCTCGAGAACATGGATGTGCGTGTTCATCGAGAGGTTGCCCGCCTCGGTGATCGCGCCGTTGCCGCTGCCGGTACCGCGCGCGGTCTCAAGATAGTAGTCGCCCTCGCGGCACTCGTTCTCCAGATAGTCGTACACCCGGTCGGCGTACGCGCGCGCCTCGCTGCTGCCGGTCGCGCGCACGTATTCCGAGAACGCATAGAGCAGGAAGCCCTGCCCGTACGTCATTTTCGTGTCGTCGCACACGGTGCCGTCGGCGTTCAGCATCCAGTAGCCGCCGCCGTTTTCCGCATCCCAGAAATGCGCTTTGATGTAGTCGAACGCGCGGTCCGCAAGCGCCTTGTAGGCGGGGTCGCCGAAGATGCGGTACGCGCCCGCAAAGGTCCAGAGCAGGCGGGCGTTCAGCACAAGGCTTTTCGGCGCGTCCTTCTGCACCTGCATGTCGGTCGTCACCGCGCCGTAAAAGCCGCCGTTCTCTTCATCCACCGTGTATTTCTGCCAGAACGGGAAAATCGATCCGTGCAGCAGATCCTCCCGCATTTCGTCCCTGAGCTGCATGAGCTTTTCCATTTGCTTCGTCCTCCGTTTATTGTAATCTGTTATCTGCATTATAGCGCAAAAGCGCGCGGATTTCCACCATAATCCGCGCGCTTTTCAAAGTTTCTCTCAGCCCCGGAGAATCCCGCGCGCCGCCGCTTCGCCGCGGACCTGCGCGAACGGCTTCACCGGCGCCGCCTGCGCGGTGTGCGCGCCGATGTGCTTCTCCATCCAGGCCATGTTGTACCACCGGCCGAATTTGTACCCGCAGTCGTAAAATTCGCCGACAAAGCGGTAGCCGCACCGCTCGTGGAACGCGATGCTGTCGCGCGTCAGGTACCTGTCCGGCTGCGCCGGCACCGCGATGCAGGCGTTCAGGTTCAAAACGTTCTGCATCCGGAGGATCTCCTCCAGCGCCGCGTACAGCTTGCCGCCGACGCCCGTCCGCCTTTCCGTGCGGCGCACGTAGATCGAGGTCTCCACGCCCCACGCGTACGCCGCCCGTTCTTTGAACGCGCCCGCATACGCATAGCCGACGCACACCCCGCCGCGCTCCGCGACGAGATAGGGGTAGCTTTCGAGCGTGCGGCGGATCCGCTCCGCGAATTCCGTCTCGCCCGGGACGTCGTACTCAAAGGTGATCGCCGTATCCGTCACGTACGGCGCATAGATGGCGAGCAGCGCCGCCGCGTCCTCCGGCGCCGCCGCACGGAGCAAAAGCGCTTCTTCCATTCCTCAGGCCGCCTTTCCCCTCCGGCTCAGGGCTGGTCGAGGATGCAGTCGAACACGCTGTCCTCGCGCCCGTTCTTTTTGTAAACGCGCGTCACGCGCTTCGAAATGCCGCAGACGATCTCGTAATGGATCGTATCCAGCAGATCGGCGAGCGCATCGACGCGGATCTCCTCGTCCCCGTCGCGGCCGATCAGCGTCACGACGTCGCCGACCTGCGCCTGCGGCACGGCGGTCACGTCGATCATGCACTGGTCCATGCAGACCTTGCCGAGGATCGGGCAGCGCACGCCGTGCACCAGAATGGAGCCGCGGCCCGAGAGCTGGCGCGAGTAGCCGTCCGCGTAGCCGATCGGGATCGTCGCCACGCGGATGCGCGACTGCGCCGTGTAGGTCCTGCCGTAGCTGATGTCCGAGCCGGGCTCGACCGCCTTGATGTGCGAGATCACGGAGCGCAGGCTCAGCACCGGGCGGAAATCGCCGGGGTGCAGAACGTCCGCCGAGGGCTCCAGGCCGTACAGGATCACGCCGGCGCGCACCATGTCCATATGGCTCGCGGGGTAGTCGAGCGTCGCGCCGCTGTTCGCGCAGTGGCGGATCGGGAACGTGATCCCCTCCCGCCCGAGCTTTTCGATCAGCGTCGAAAAGCAGCCGAGCTGATGCGCGGTGAAGTCCTCGCCCGCACGGCCGCCGTCCGCGACCGCAAAATGCGTGAAGATGCCCTCCGGCATCAGGCCGGGCAGCCGGCAGGCCGCGGCGATCTCCGTCACAGCCGCAGCGTCCCGGTCGACGTCCTGAAAGTAAAAGCCGAGACGGCTCATGCCCGTGTCCACCTTGATGTGAATCTTGACCGCGACGCCGCGGCGCACCGCGTTTTCGGAAAGCGCCGCGCAGTACGCCGTCGAATACGCGCACTGCGAGATGTTGTTTTCCGCAAGCTGACCGGCCGCCGCGGGCGGCGTATAGCCGAGCACGAGCAGCGGCAGGGAAACGCCCGCGCGGCGGAGCTGCAGCGCCTCCTCGATGTTGGAGACCGCGAGCCAGTCTGCGCCGAGCGCCTCGTATTCGCGCGCGAGACGCACCGCGCCGTGGCCGTAGGCGTCGGCCTTGATGACGCAGCACACCATCGTCTTCTCGTCGATCCGCCCGCGGATCTCCTCGAGATTGTGCGCCACGGCGTCCAGGTCGATCTCGGCCCACGTTCTTTTCTGCATAATATCCATAACAAAAGTCCTTATTGGCAAGGCTTGCGCGGGCAGGACCGCCCGCGCAAGCCGGAATTTGCAATGATTGCTTATTTAAAGTAGCGCACGCCGCTTTCAAAGATCTTCTGATCCTTTTCACCCGGCACGTTGAAGTACAGGTTGTCGCCCTTGCGCTCGCTGTGGCCCATCTTGCCGAACACGCGGCCGTCCGGGCTCGTGATGCCCTCGATGCCGCAGACCGAACCGTTCGGGTTCCACGTGATGTCGCCGCTGACCTTGCCGCACGGCGTCGTGTACTGCGTCGCGATCTGGCCGTTTTCGATCAGCCTTCTCAGCGCGGCGTCGTCCGCGACGAAGCGGCCCTCGCCGTGCGAGACCGGGATCGCGAACACGTCGCCGGCATTGACGCCGGAGAGCCACGGGGACTTCGTGTTCGTCACGCGCGTGTAGACCATGCGGGAGACGTGGCGGCCGAGCGTGTTGAACGTCAGCGTCGGGTCGTCGTCCTTCAGATCGACGATCTTGCCGTAGGTGACGAGGCCGAGCTTGATGAGCGCCTGGAAGCCGTTGCAGATGCCGAGCACCAGGCCGTCGCGCGTGTCGAGCAGGTCCGTGACCGCCTGCGCGATCTTCGGGTTGCGGAACGTCGTCGCGATGAACTTGCCCGAGCCCTCCGGCTCGTCGCCGCCGGAGAAGCCGCCCGGGATCATGATGATCTGCGAAGAGCGGATCGCCTTTTCCATGCGGTCGATCGTGTACTCGATGTCCTTCGCCGTCAGGTTCTGCACGACGAGGATCTCGGTCTCCGCGCCCGCCTTTTCAAACGCGCGCTTCGTGTCGATCTCGCAGTTCGTGCCCGGGAACACCGGGATGAACACCTTCGGCTTCGCGGTCCGGATGACCGGGGAGCCGGTGTATTTCTCGTTCTGCAGCGGCACGTCATATTCTACGGCGACGGTCTCCGCCTTATTCGCAAAAATCTTCTCGAGCTTGCCGTTCCACGTCTCGATGAGGTCGTCGACGTCGAGCGCCGTGTTGTGGATCTCGATCTTGCCCGACTCGTTGATCATGCCGAGCACGACGCAGTTCAGGTTCTCCGTCACATCGCGGAGCGCCGCCTGCTCGACTTCGACGACGAGCGCGCCGGCCTTCGGTGCGAAGAGCAGCGCCGGGTCTTCGGCGTCCGTATTGAACACAAAGCCCATCTTGTTGCCGAACGCCATCTTCGCGACGGCCGCCGCAGCGCCGCCCTCCTTGACGACGTGCGCGGAGACGATCGCGCCGTCCTCCATCATCGCGACGACGTCGCCGTAGAACGCCTTGAGCGCCTCCCAGTTCGGCAGGCCGGTCTCCTCGTCCTCCGGAATCGGCAGCAGCACCGCGTTGTTGCCCGCATATTTGAACGCGCCCGAGATCGTCGCGCTCGCCTTCGTCATCGTGACGGCGAAGCTGACGAGCGTCGGCGGCACGTCGAGGTCCTCGAACGAGCCGGACATGCTGTCCTTGCCGCCGATCGACGGCAGGCCGAGGTTGAGCTGCGCGGTCAGCGCGCCGAGCAGCGCCGCGGCCGGCTTGCCCCAGCGCTCCGGCTTATCGTGCAGGCGCTCGAAATACTCCTGGAACGTCAGGCGCGCCTGCATCGGGTCCGCGCCGACGGCGGCGAGCTTCGAAAGGCTCTCCACCACGGCGTACGCCGCGCCGTGGAACGGCGAGAAGCGCGCGATGCCCGGGATGTAGCCGTACGCCATCGCGGTCGCGTCGTCGGTCTCGCCCGAAAGCAGCGGGATCTTCGCGACCATCGCGTCCTCCGGCGTCAGCTGGTATTTGCCCGCAAACGGCATCAGGACCGTGCCGGCGCCGATCGAAGCGTCGAAGCGCTCGGAAAGGCCCTTCTGGCCGCAGACCTCGAGGCGGGCGAGGTTGTCGCGGAACGCCTGCTCGACCGGCTTGCCGCTGAGGCAGGCCGGGACGGCGTCCCTGTAATTCTTCGTTTCGTCGGGCGCCGCGATGAACGCGTCCGCATTCTGCGTCACGCCGTTCGTGTCGAGGAACGCGCGGCTGAGGTCGACGACGCGGTCGCCGCGCCACTCCATCTTGAGCCGCGGCTCCGCCGTGACGACGGCCACGACCTGCGCGTCGAGGTTCTCCGCCTTCGCGGCCTTACAGAACGCGTCGACGTCCTTCGGGTCGAGCACGACGGCCATGCGCTCCTGCGACTCGGAGATCGCGAGCTCGGTGCCGTCGAGGCCCTCGTACTTCTTCGGGACCTTGTTGAGGTCGATCTCGAGGCCCGGCGCAAGCTCGCCGATCGCGACGCAGACGCCGCCGGCGCCGAAATCGTTGCAGCGCTTGATCAGCGTGGAAACAGCCGGGTCGCGGAACAGGCGCTGGATCTTGCGCTCGGTGGGCGGGTTGCCCTTCTGCACCTCGGCGCCGCAGACCTCGATGGACTCGAGCGTGTGCGCCTTCGAGGAGCCGGTCGCACCGCCGCAGCCGTCGCGGCCCGTCGCGCCGCCGAGCAGCACGATGATGTCGCCGGGCTTCGGCTCCATGCGCACGACGTTCGCCTTCGGGGAAGCGCCGATGACCGCGCCGATCTCCATGCGCTTCGCGACGTAGCCGGGGTCGTACAGCTCGGTGACCTGGCCGGTCGCCAGGCCGATCTGGTTGCCGTAGGACGAATAGCCCGCGGCCGCGCCCGTCGTGATCTTCCGCGTGGGCAGCTTGCCCTTGAGCGTATCCTTGAACGGCACCGTCGGGTCGCCGCTGCCGGTGACGCGCATCGCCTGGTAGACGTAGGCTCTGCCGGAAAGCGGGTCGCGGATCGCGCCGCCGAGGCAGGTCGCCGCGCCGCCGAACGGCTCGATCTCCGTCGGGTGGTTGTGCGTTTCGTTCTTGAACTGCACGAGCCACTGCTCGGTCTTGCCGTCGATCTCGACCGGCACCTCGATCGAGCATGCGTTGATCTCGTCGCTCTCGTCGAGGTTGTCGACCATGCCGTGCTTCTTGAGGTATTTCGTGCCGATCGTCGCCATATCCATCAGCGAAACCGGCTTGTCCTTGCCGACATACAGCTCTTCGCGCGCCGCGAAATACTCGTCGAGCGCCTTCTCGATCGCGCCGCTCAGCTTGCCCTTTTCAACCTCGATGTTGTTGAGGCGGGTCAGGAATGTGGTGTGGCGGCAGTGGTCGCTCCAGTATGTATCGATCACGCGCAGCTCGGTGACCGTCGGGTCGCGGTGCTCCTCGTCGCGGAAATAGTCGCGGCAGAACGCGAGGTCCTCCAGCGTCATCGCGAAGCCCATCGTGCCGTAGTAAGCCTTCAGCTCCTCCTCGCTCCACGAGATCATGCCGGTCACGCGCTTGACGTCCGCCGGGTACTCGATCTTCATGTCGAGACTCTCGGGCTTCTCCATCGAAGCCAGGCGGGATTCGACCGGGTTCACGATGTAGTTCTTGATCCGGTCCATTTCCTCCTCGGAAAGGTCGCCCCTGACGGCGATGACCTTTGCGTACGCCACCTGCGGGCGCTCGCCCTGCGTCAGGAGCTGCACGCACTGCGAAGCGGAATCGGCGCGCTGGTCGTACTGGCCGGGCAGGTATTCCGTTGCGAAAACCTTGTAGTCCCCGCCGACGGTGTAGTTCTCGTCGTAAACGTTGTCGACATTCGGCTCGGAGAGGATCGTGCGGGCCGCAGCCTCGAACTCCTCGCCGGAAAGCCCGGAAACGTCGTAGCGGTTCAGAATGCGCAGGTCCTCAATCGCCTTGAGGCCGAGGTTGTCGCGCAGATCCGCCATCATGTGACGGGCCTCGACGTCGAACCCCTTTCTTTTCTCCACAAATACGCGTGTGACCATAGTAAATTCCTTTCTTTGCTGAAATTCCGCGGGCCTTGCACAGCCTGCGGTCCTGTGGCCGTGAACGTCACGCCCCGCCCGCGAAACCGGCCTTCAACCGCATGGCCGATTCCGCAAAAAAGCGGCGTCTGTGACAAAATAATCTGTCTTTATTTTATCACAGGCGCCGTATAGAATCAAATATGGATTTTTAAAAAAGGCCATGCCTTTTCGGGGCAATTTTGTGCTATTTTTTCCGCAGGTTCCGAATCTCCTCCGCGCTGAGCGCCACCGTGTGCTTGATCGGCTTCCACTCGATGTTTGTAAACACCGCGTAAAGCATCGATATCGCATAGGTAAAGACGAACAGCGGGAACGCGAGCACGCCGACGACCTTCATCTTCGCCGAAGCGTGGATGTTCTTGCGCTGGGTGATGCAGGTGACGCCGCCGACGAACCAGAGCGTCATCATGGAGCCGAGCAGCCCGGTCACGACCGAGAGGATGCAGATGTTCATATCCGGCGTGCGCGTCACGATGCCGGCCACCGCCATGATCGCGTTGAAGATCAGCGTCGCGCAGGTCAGGACGAGGCACGGGATATTGTTCATGATCATGTCAAAGCAGGAGAAGCTGCCGTCCACAAGCATCTTTTTGAACATCCGGAAGCCGTAGCGGCTGAAAACCTGCAGATAGCCCTTGATCCAGCGCGCGCGCTGCATCAGCGACTGGCCGAGCTTCGTCGGCTGCTCGTCGTAGATCACGGCGCTTTCGCAGTAGCCGACCGGCGTGTTGTGCAGGATGCAGTCGACGGTGAACTCGAAATCCTCGGTCAGCAGGAAATGCTTCCAGCCGCCGTTCTGGCGGGCGATGCGCGCGCTGAACAGGAAGCCCGTGCCCGAAACGCAGCTGCTCGTGCCGAGCATCATGCGCGGCCGGTTGAGCTGCGTGGCCTCGCGCAGGAAAAACAGCGAGTAGCCCGCGCTGATCCAGTTGTCGCCGAAGTTCTTCGAGTTGCGGTAGCTCGTGACGACCTCGTAGCCCGAATCAAAGACCTTGTTCATCTCCTCGATGAAGTGCTCGTCGAGAATGTTGTCCGCGTCGAATACAAAGAAGCCCTCAAAGGTATGCTCGCCGTACTGCTCAAAGATGGCGTTCAGCAGGAACTTCAGCGCGTAGCCCTTGCCGACGGCGTACTGGTCCTGCCGCTCGAACACGACGGCGCCCGCCGCCCGCGCGACCGCCGCGGTACGGTCCGTGCAGTTGTCCGCCACGACGAAGATATCCACAAGCTCCGAGGGGTACGTCTGCCCGCGCACGCTCTCAATCAGCTGCGCGATGACGGTCTCCTCATTGCGGGCCGCGATCAGCACGGCGTAGCGGTGGTTCTTCTTCGCCGCGAACACCTTCTGCCGGCGGAACAGGGAAACAGCCAGATAAACCGCCTGGTACGCATAGCACGCCATGAACAGGACGGAAATGATGAAATTGATGTAGGAAAGCGTTTTCATGACCGACGTCATCTCCTTTATGCTTTGTCGGCAGCCCGCCGCCGAACCATGGATTTGGATTTCCTTTTTCAAAAAGCACGAAAAGTGCGCAGAGTATTTCTCGTTCACATTCTGTTTACAGATCACATTATACGGCAACCCGACCAAAGAAACAATAGGAAAAGCAGATTCTTATGAGTTT
>HHCFR02800__coassemble_2168_pt1 | contig 14120 bp, 11 predicted proteins | sample HHCFR02800__metabat2_low_PE_068 | metagenome-assembled genome bin HHCFR02800
GATTCGCGCAAAATCCACGGACAGTAAATATCCATCGACAAACGCCCAACGGAATTTGTTGATTTTCAAGAAGCACGAACAAAACCTGCCGGTTGATCAAAAAAATAAAAGGCAGCCGGCAACCCATCACGGATTGCCGGCTGCAATTCTGGTGCCGGTGGCCGGACTCGAACCGGCACGGTGTCGCCACCGGTGGATTTTGAGTCCACTACGTCTGCCAATTCCATCACACCGGCAAAATAACGTAACTTATTATACGTTACTTTGCCGGAAAAAGCAAGCCCTATTTTTGATTTTCCGCCGTCGGACGGGACGCCGCCGCTTACGCATTCTGCAGCCGGTCCAGCGCCCCGGCGTCGCAGGCCACGCCCCCGAAGTACGTGACCGTATTGGCCCCGTTGATATAATGGATCCCCGCCTGCTTGGCCAGCTCGCTGACGAATATCCCATACCCTTCGAGCGCGCCGTGCGTCTGGTCGGGAAAGCGGCACGGCGCATCCGGATACGTGCACTTCTCGCATTTGTCGCAGCCTTCATTCGCGAGAAGCAGGAAGTCCTCCACCTGCCCGCGGAACCCCTCGTGCAGGATGCGGCAGGTTTCCTTAAACTGCTGCATCCCCGCAACCATTCCCTCGTAATCGAACGAGTCCTCCAGATCGTATTTGACGCTGAACACCAGCATGCGGTCGTACCGCTGCACGCGCGCGCGGCATTCCTCCACCGTGCCGATAGCCGGCGGGCACGCCCACGTCTTGCCGTACTGGCGGCAGGTGTTCACCGCGCACATCCCCCGCACCTCCTGCGAGAAACGGATGTCCGCGATATTGACGAATCCGTACTGGAACACCCCTGCCTCCGTTAAAATCCGATCGAGTTCACTCAATTTCAACGCCTCCCATGCGCCGTCTGTGCAGGCTGCTTTTTGCGGCTTCGGCATTTTCCGCACCGGCACAATCCGCCCGCAAAAGCGCGCCGCCTCGCCCGAAAAGCCCCCTGCATCAGCCTGTATGAAAATGGATTATTGGGAAGTATAGCCCACCCGCCACGCAATGTCAATCCTTCTGCTCGCCGCCGAACACAAAAACGCCGGCGCAGTGTGAAATTTTCTCAAAGCGCAGGTCCGGAAACAGCGGCCGCAGCTGTTCGGCAACCGGATAATACTCCTCGGCGTCCCAATCCGCTCCGGCCTTCTCCCGACATGCCGCCTGCTCCTGCGCGGTCGCGAAGGCGACGTCCCCCACCAGCACCTGCCCGCCCGGGGCAAGATGCCGGAAAAGCGTGCGCAGGAAATCGGCCTGCGCCGCATAGTCCAAATGATGGAGCGCATACGTGCAGATGATGAAGTCGAACCGCTCCTTCTCGAGCGCCGCAGGCAGTCCCTGCGAAAAATCATGCCGCAGCAGAACCGCCTCCGGCATCTGCGCCTGTGCAATTTCGATCATCCTTTCGGAAAAATCGACGCCGGTGATCTTGCAGCCGTCCGCATACAACCGCCGCGTCAGGACGCCTGTGCCGAAGCCGACGTCCAGAACGCTGCGCCCGCGCCCGGCGCGAACCAATTCATAAATTCTTTCCAGCACCTGCCTGTACCCCGCAAACGGGTAGGCTTCCGCCTTCTCTATCGTGCGGACGGTCTGATTGTAATCGTCCGCCCATCGGTCAAATCCCTTGTCGTCCATTGCGTTCCTCCATTTCGCAGGGATGCCTGTGCTTTATTCGGTTCTGCCGTCCTCCGTCGAAAAATAATCGAAATGTGCCGTGCAGTTTCCCTCGGCAAACATGCCCGCAAAGCAGCCGGTGAACGTGCAGTTCATGCACTCGGTCGAAAGGAGCTGCGTGCTGCCGGTGCCGATGACCTGCAGATGCGCTGCGTCCGGCCCGGCCAGGAACGTGTATTTCGTCCGCTCCGCCTCGATGCGGAGCACAAGCGTATCCGTATTCTCGAAAAAGACCGGCTCCGAGAGCGTCTGCATATCGACCACGCGGCGGCGCAGCTGCACGGAAAGGCCGTTTTCCGCCGGATGCGCCAGCAGCTCGTAGTGGTGCTCGTTCGTGTGGAAGATCGTGAGGCCCGCCGCAGAAGCTTCCTCGCCGGAAAGCTGCATGCGCGTCTCATACCGCAGTGCAAACTGCTGCTGCCGCACGCCGAGGAACGTCGGCGCGCCGATGTCGTCGAGCGTGGCTGTGCTGCCGCGCAGCGTCAGGCCATCGCCGAACGCGTAGCGGCTGCGGTCCGGGTTGCGCAGGTAGGCCCAGCGCGGCGCCGGCGCACAGTCCGTGAAATCGTCGCGCCAGCTCCGCGGTACGCGGACGCAGCCCTCGCCCTCCACCTGCATCTCGGCGGTGATGTACCGGTTCCCGTTCACGACCGGCCAGCCGTTTTCGTCCCACTCGACCGGCAGGAGCATCGTCTCGCGGCCGGTGTGGTGGAGCATGAAGATGGACGGGCGGATCGCGTGGCAGACCATCCACCATTTGCCGTCCGCCGCTTCGACGAGATCGGCGTGGCCGACCGCGTGGAATTCGACCTCGCGGTGCGCGTTGCGGTGCGTGACGATCGGGTTGTGCGGGCAGGATTCATACGGGCCCCAGACCGAGCGGCTGCGCGCGATCGTCTCCATGTGACCGTATTCCGTGCCGCCCTCGGCGATCATCAGGTAATACCAGCCGTTGATCTTGTACAGGTGCGGCCCCTCCGGGCACTTGCCGCCGGTGCCGTACCAGATGATCTTCGTCTCGCCGAGTCGCTTTCCGGTTTCAAGGTCGACCGGGAACATGCCGATGCCGGGCCGGCCGCTCTCGTCGCTGTGTGTCCCGGTGTAGTAGACGGTGCCGTCGTCGTCCCAGAACAGCGAGGGGTCGATGCCGCCCTGGTCGATGTAGACCGGCTCCGACCATTCGCCGCGGATGTCGTCCGTCCAGACGAAGAAGTTGCCGCCGTTCGACACATTCGTCGTAATCATGTAAAACCGGCCGTCGCGGTAGCGGATCGTCGGCGCATAGATGCCGCCCGAGGTGCGGCAGTTTTCGAGCGGAAGCTGGCTGTCGCGCGTCAGCACGTGGCCGATCTGCTCCCAGTGCAGCAAATCGCGGCTGTGCCACAGCGGCACGCCCGGGAAAAACTCGAACGAGCTGTTGACCAGATAATAATCCTCGCCGACGCGGCAGACGCTCGGGTCGGGATAGAAGCCCGGGATGATCGGGTTCTCATAAGTAAGCATGCAAAGACCTCCCAAAAATTGCTGCTTTTATTCTACAGGGCGCCACGGAAAAAGTCAATTTCTTCCCTTTACAGGCGGCGCCGCGCCCTCTATAATGAAAGCAGCTTTGGAATTTGCAAAGGAGTTGTATCGTATGAAACTGCCCGAAAACCTGCCGCGCTTCGACGCGGTGCCGCGCGAGGAGGCCCTGCGGCTGCTCTGCGCCCACGAATACGGCTTTCCGCCCGCACAGCCGGAAGCCGTCGATTTCCGCGAGGTCGAGACCGACGACACGTTCTGCGCCGGGAAAGCCGTCCTGCACCGGATCGAAGCCGACGTGCACCAGAACGGCAAAGCTTTCACCTTCCCGTTCTACTTCGTCTGCCCGAAAAGCACGCAGCCGACGCCGGCCGTCGTGCTGATCAACTTCACGCCCGCCGCGCCGGACCCCTACCTGCCCTCGGAAGAGCTCTGCGACCTCGGCCTTGCGGTCGCCTCGTTCGGCTACACCGACGTTTCCCCAGACAACGACGACTTTGTCTCCGGGGCCGGCGGCCTGCTCGGCGTCGACCGCAGCGACCCGCACGCGCCGGGCAAGATCGCGATCTGGGCCTGGGCGGCGCGCATCGTGATGGATTACGTGCAGACGCGCCCGGAGGTCGACCTGCGCAACGTCGCCGTGGCCGGCCACTCGCGCCTCGGCAAGACCGCGCTGTTCGCCGCGGCCCTGGACGAGCGGTTCCGCTTCGCCTTCGCAAATGAATCGGGCTGTGCAGGCGCGGCGCTGTTCCGCGGCAAGACCGGCGAAACCGCCGCCGACATCTGCCGCGTGTTCCCCTTCTGGTTCTGCCCCGATTTTCAGAACTACACCGAAACGGACGACGCGCTGCCGTTCGACCAGCATTTCCTGCTCTCGCTGATCGCGCCGCGCCGCGTGTACGTCGCCAGCGCGGCGGAGGACCTCTGGGCCGACCCGCAGTCGGAGCTGCGCGCGTGCCTTGCCGCCTCCCCGGCCTTTGAAGCGCACGGCTGCCGCGGGCTGCAGATGGACCGCGAGCCGCTTCAGCCGGGCGACTGCCTGCACGCGGGCGATATCGGCTACCACCTCCGCGCGGGCAGCCACTACCTCAGCCGCGAGGACTGGCAGAAATTTGCCGCCTACATGCAGAAGCATAAAAACGCATAAAGCCGTATAAAGCAAAAAATGAAATCAGCCCCCGCCGCAGGCCGAAGCAGCAGCCTGCAGCGGGGACTTTTCTTTAGAAATCCGCGTGGATGTACATGGCTTTTTCATCGATCGAATTTTACCCCCTCGCTTCTGCCCGGGATCATCGTGACGGCTGCGTGCGGCATGCGGACCGCTTCCTTTCTCTCAAAAATCAGCTGTGAAAATGACAAAAGCGCCGATGCAGATGCATCAGCGCTTTTCTGGCGGAGAGGATGCGACTCGAACGCACAATGCCTTGCGGCACACCACATTTCCAATGTGGCTCCTTACCAATTAGAATACCTCTCCATGGCGACTTCGATATTATAACGCATATACCGCAAAAAATCAAGGGGTATTTTCAAATTTTTTTGCCTTTGTTTTTGCCCCCGCCAGCCTGTAATTTTTCTGTAAAAAAACACAAATGCCTAGTGCTTTTTCCCCGAAACCTTGGTATAATGATAGATATAATGAAACCTTTCGAAAGGTGGTGCCCTGATTTGAACAAAAAAAGCGCGGGCGGCCCTGCGGCTGTCATCGAAATCGGCTCCAGCGCCGTGCGCATGCGCGTATCCCAGCTGCGCCGCGGAGAGATCGAAACGCTGGACGCGCTGGAATACCCTGTTTATCTCGGACACGAAGTATTCAACGATGGGCGGATCAGCTTTGAAGGCCTGCGCCTGCTCTCGTCCATTCTCGAAAAATTCACCGCTGCGCTGGCCGACTACGGCTGCAAGAACGTGCGCGTCGTCTCCTCCACCGTCATGCGCGAGGCGGAAAACCGCTCGTTCGTCGCCGACCAGCTCAAAATCCACAACAACCTGAATCTGGAGATCCTCGAGTACAGCGCCGAAAAAGCGCTGATCTGCTCGGAGACCATCCGCATCCTCCGGCAGCAGAGCAAGCTGGATATGAAGGACACCGTGATCGCCTACGTCGGCACCGGCAGCATCGGCATCGCGCTGTTCGACGGCAGCGCGATCAGCGTTTCGCAGAACATCCCGATCGGCTCGCTGAAGCTGCACGACACGCTCAGCACGCTGAATCAGGAGAGCAACGCGTTTTACCCCGTGATCGAGGAGTACCTCGACATCGTCTTCAACCGCGTCGACATCTCCCCCGAGGAGATCCGCAGCATCGTGCTGACCGGCTCCGACCTCGACCTCGTCGCCTTCGCCTGCGGCGCGGAAAAGAGCGGCGACCTGTACACGATCTCCGCCAAGAAGCTGCGCGCCGCCTACAACGAGGTGCGCTCGATGTCGTACTCCGCCATCGCCCGCCGCTACAATATTTCGGAGGACCGCGCGGAGATCCTCTACACGGCGCTTTCGATCTACACCGGCATGCTGCGCCTTTCGCGCGATCAGGCCAAGATCGTCTGCCCGGACGTCGACATCTGCGACGTGATCACGCGGCACATGCTCGTGCCCGGCGCGCAGAAGGACTACGAGGCGCAGACGCGCACGAGCGCCATCGTCTCGGCGCGGCGCCTTGCCGGCAAATACAACTGCCACGGCGTGCACTCGGCGGCGGTCGCCGCTTTCGCGACGGCGCTCTTCGACAAAATGAAGAAGGTGCACGGCCTTTCCGAGGACAAAAAGCTCATTCTGGAGCTTGCGGCGGTTCTGCACAGCTGCGGCCAGTACATCAACGTGCGCACGCACACGCAGTGCTCATTCGACCTCATCAAGAACTTCGACATTTTCGGCCTGACGAGCGAACAGCTCCTGCTGACGGCGTTCGTCTCCGGTTACAATGAATTCGCCGTGCCGGGCAGCTCCGACTACCGCTACCTGCGGCTTTCCGAGGAGAAGCGGCTCGAAATCGCAAAACTCGTCGCGATCTTCCGTCTCTCGAACGCGCTCGACAAATCGAAGCGGCAGAAGCTGCGGCTCAACAAGATCAAAATCACAAACGACAAGCTGGAGATCAAGGTGGACACGGCCGACAACGCGCTGCTCGAAAAATGGGCGTTTGAGGAGTGCGCCGGCTTCTTCAAGGAGGTCTTCGGCCTCAGCCCCGAGCTGCACATCCGCTCCAATCTGCTTTGATATCTGGAAGGAAGGTGGTCGCCCCATGGCACCCGAAAAGAAAAAATATTACTACAACCGCGAGCTCAGCTGGATGGACTTCAACGCCCGCGTGCTCGAGGAGGCCCAGAAAAAAGACAACCCGATCATGGAGCGCCTGCGCTTTCTGGCGATAACCGGCTCCAACCTCGACGAATTCTTCATGGTGCGCGTCGCCGGCGTCAAGGTGCAGGTGCGCACCGGCTACACGAAGCCGGACGATTCCGGCCTGACGCCGAAGGAGCTGCTCGCGGCGCTCGAGGAAAAGACGCACGCCTTCATGGACAAGCAGTACTCCTGCCTGTACCGCTCGATCCTGCCGGCGCTCAAGAAGCAGGCCGATATGGAATTCCTGCCGCCGGACAAGATGAACGACGAGCAGCTGCAGTTTATCGGCGAGTACTTCCACCGCGTCCTGTTCCCCGTGCTCACGCCGCTCGCCGTAGACAGCAGCCGCCCGTTCCCGACGCTCGCGAACAAGAGCCTGAACCTCGCGGTGCGCCTGACCTCCAAGGAGAACAAGGGCGAAAAGTGCTTCGCCGTCGTGCAGGTGCCCTCCATCCTGCCGCGCTTCAAGGAGCTGCCGAAAAATGGCGAAACGCGCTGCTTCGCGCTTCTGGAGGACATCATCACCTATTACCTCGAGGAGCTGTTTGAGCTGCACGAGATCAAGGCGGTGTGCCCGTTCCGCATCACGCGCAACTCCGACCTCACGATCGACGAGGAAGCCGACGACTTCATGTACGAGATCCAGAAGTCGATCAAGCGCCGCAAGCGCGGCCGCCCCGTGCGCCTCGAGATCCTGCAGCACACGGACAGCGACACGCGGAAGTTCCTCATCAAAACGCTCGACATCGCCGAAAACGAGGTCTACGAGCTGCCGGGGCCGATCGACCTGACGTTCTTCTCGAAGTTTGCGGGCCTGCCCGGCTGCGAGCGCTTCTCCTTCGCGCCGATCCGCCCCACCTCCCCGGCAGGCGACTTCTGGGGCTACACCGACATTTTCGAGGCGATCCGCGAGGGCGACCGCCTTGTGCACCACCCCTATGAGACGTTCGACTGCGTCGTGCAGTTCATCGCGCAGGCCGCCGAGGACGAGGACGTGCTCGCAATCAAGCAGACGCTGTACCGCGTCAGCGGCAATTCGCCGATCATCGCCTCGCTGATCCGCGCCGCCGAAAACGGCAAGCAGGTCACGGTGCTCGTCGAGCTCAAGGCGCGCTTTGACGAGGAGAACAACATCAACTGGGCGCGCAAGCTGGAAAAGGCCGGCTGCCACGTCATCTACGGCCTCACCGGCCTCAAGACGCACTGCAAGATCGCGCTCGTCGTGCGCCGCGAGGAGGACGGCATCCGCCGCTACCTGCATCTCGGCACCGGCAACTACAACGACTCCACGGCAAAGATCTACACGGACCTCGGCCTCTTCACCTGCCGCGAGTCGTTCGGCTCGGACGCCTCCTCTCTCTTCAACGTCATCACCGGCTATTCGCGGCCGCCCGAATACCAGCACTTCATCGTTGCGCCGCACGGCATGCGCAGCTTCTTCGTCTACATGATCCGCCAGGAGATCGAAAACGCGAAGAAGGGACTGCCGAGCGGGATCACGGTCAAGGTCAACTCGCTCGTCGACCCCGAGCTCATCGAGCTGCTTTACGAGGCGTCGCAGGCCGGCGTGCAGATCAAGATGATCGTGCGCGGCATCTGCTGCCTGATCCCGGGCATCGAGGGCGTCAGCGAAAACATCACGGTCATCAGCATCGTCGGGCAGCTGCTCGAGCACAGCCGCATCTTCCGCTTTGAAAACGCGGGCAACCCGCGCATCTACATGGGCAGTGCCGACTGGATGCCGCGCAACCTCGACCGCCGCGTCGAGCTCGTGTTCCCGATCGAGGACGAAAAGCAGAAGGCGCGCGCCTTCTCGATCCTCGACACGATGCTCAGCGACACGACGAACGCGCGCTACATGCAGAGCGACACGAGCTACGTGCATGTCGACCTGCGCGGCAAGCAGAAGATCAGCTCTCAGCTCACCTTTTACCGCGAGGCGCAGGAACGGCTCAAGGCGCTGCAGGCCATTGAAAAGGACAGCGTTCTGATTCCGATCCACTCGGCGGACGAATAAACATACAGAAAGGTTGAAGGAACATGAAAAGAATCGGTATTTTGACAAGCGGCGGCGACTGCCAGGGCCTGAACGCCTCGATCCGCGGCGTTGCGAAGTCCCTCTACGAGGAGTTCGGCGACAACGTCGAGATCTACGGCATCAAGGACGGCTACAAGGGCCTGATCTTCGGCGAATACAAGCTGATGAAGCCCGAGGATTTCTCCGGCATCCTGACGCTCGGCGGCACGATTCTCGGCACCTCGCGCCAGCCGTTCAAGCTCATGCGCGTCATCGACGAGAACAGCGTCGACAAGGTCAAAAACATGAAGGACAACTACAGGAAGATGAACCTCGACTGCCTTGTGATCCTCGGCGGCAACGGCACGCAGAAAACCGCAAACCTGCTGCGCGAGGAGGGGCTCAACGTCGTCTCCCTGCCCAAGACGATCGACAACGACGTCTGGGGCACCGACATGACCTTCGGCTTCCACAGCTCCGTCGAGATCGCGACGAACGTCATCGACTGCATCCACACGACGGCCACCTCGCACGGGCGCATCTTCTGCGTGGAGATCATGGGCCACAAGGTCGGCTGGCTGCCGCTTTACGCGGGCATCGCGGGCGGCGCGGACGTGATTTTGATCCCGGAGATCCCGTATGATATTGACAAAGTGGCAAAAACGTTGAATAATAGAATTGCGAAGGGAAAGAAGTTTTCCATCCTCGCCGTCGCGGAGGGCGCGCTCTCCAAGGAGGAGGCCGCCATGAAGAAGAAGGACTTCAAGAAGGCGCGCGCCGACATGAAGCACCCCTCGATCGTCTACCGCATCGCCGATGAGCTCTCCACGCGCGTCGACAACGAGATCCGCGTCTGCGTGCCCGGCCACTTCCAGCGCGGCGGCAGCCCGTGCGCCTACGACCGCGTGCTCTCCACGCGCTTCGGCGCGGCGGCCGCAAAGCTGATCCGCGACAAAAACTACGGCAACATGGTCGGCCTTGTCAACGGCAAGATCGTCCCCGTGCCGCTCGGCGAGGTCGCCGGCAAGCTCAAGACCGTTCCGGTCGACTGCGAGGAGGTCCTCGCGGCCAAGGAGATCGGCATTTCCTTCGGCGATTAAAACACTCCGGGAAGTTCCGGGAAAGGTTGTATTTGAAATGAAATATTCCGTCAGTTCCTACAGCTACATGAAGATGATCCGCGCCGGCGAAATCACGCCGTTCGAGGTCATTGCCAAGACGAAGGAGCTCGGCTTCGACGCGATCGAGTTCGTCGACTTTGTCGACTTCCTCCCGCTGCCCGAAGAGGAGCGCCCGGCCTACGCCGAAAAGATCCGCGCGGAAGCGGACCGCCTCGGCCTTGAGATCTCGAGCCTCACAATCGGCGCCGACTTCATCAACGGCTGCGACGGCGACTTCGAAAAGGAAGTCGAGCGCGTCAAGAAGTTCGTCGACATCGGCCGCATCCTCGGCGTCAAGCGCATGCGCCACGACGCAACGGTCGGCTACCCGGTGGATTCCGATAAATACTGCGCGTTCGACACGCTGATCCCCCGCCTTGCCGAGGGCTGCCGCCGCGTCACCGAGTACGCCGAGCAGTTCGGCATCCGCACGATGATCGAGAACCACGGCTTCTATGCGCAGGATTCCGAGCGCGTCGAGAAGCTGTATACGGCGATCAACCACAAGAATTTCGGCCTGCTCTGCGACATGGGCAACTTCCTGTGCGCCGATGAAAACCCGGCGATGGCCTTTGCGCGCGTCGCGCCGTACGCGATCTACGTCCACGCGAAGGACTTCATCGTCAAGCCCTTCGACGCGTGCGACCCGGGCGAGGGCGCTTTCCGCTCCCGCGGCGGCAACTTCCTGCGCGGCACGATCGTCGGCCACGGCAACGTGCCGGTCAAGCAGTGCCTGTACCAGCTCAAGAGAGCCGGCTACGACGACTACATCTCCATCGAGTTTGAGGGCATGGAGCCTGCGTTCGAAGCGCTGCGCATCGGCCTTGCGAACCTCAAGCGCTACTGGTCTGAGCTCTGATTTTGGAGTCCTCCCGTCCCGCACCGCCCGGTGCGGGACTTTTTCTTGCAAACGGCGCGCCTTTGTAGTATAGTAAAGGCACGAAAATCACAAAACAGGAGCTGTATTTTTATGTCCGTCAAGGAAAAGTTTTTGGATTACGTCCGCTTCGACACACAGTCCGACGAAACCTCTGCCACCATCCCCTCCACGGAAAAGCAGAAAACGCTCGGCGCGCACCTCGTCGAGGAAATGCAGCGCATCGGCATCGCGGACGCCCGCATGGACGAGCACGGCTACGTTTACGGCTCGATCCCGGCAAACTGCGAAAGGAAGAACACGATCGGCTTCATCGCGCACATGGACACCTCCCCGGATTTCAGCGGCAAGGACGTGAAGCCGCGCGTCATCGAGCAGTATGACGGCGGCGACATCGTGCTGAACGAAGCGCTCGGCATCGTCACGTCCGTTTCGGATTTCCCGGCGCTTCAGAAGCGCGCGGGCAAAACGCTGATCGTCACCGACGGCACGACGCTGCTCGGCGCGGACGACAAGGCCGGCATCGCGGAGATCCTGCAGATGGCCGAGGAGATCCTCCGCGACGATCTGCCCCACGGCACGGTGAAGATCGCCTTCACGCCGGACGAGGAGATCGGCAACGGCCCGGTGAAGTTCGACGTCGCGGGCTTCGGCTGCGACTTCGCCTACACCGTGGACGGCGGCGACCTCGGCGAGCTCGAGTACGAGAACTTCAACGGCGCTTCGGCGCACGTCGCGGTCAAGGGCCTCAGCGTCCACCCCGGCAGCGCTAAAAACAAGATGATCAACGCGATGACCGTCGCGATGGAGTTCGCCTCCCTCCTGCCGAGGCACGAGGTGCCGGAAAACACCGAGGGCTACGAGGGCTTCGCGCACCTCGTCGGCATGCAGGGCGAGATCGAGCACGCGACGCTCGACTACATCATCCGCGACCACGACCGGACGCTCTTTGAAAACCGCAAGGAAAAATTCCGCCTTGCCGCGGATTTCCTGAACCGCAAGTACGGCCGAGAGCTCGTCACCGTCGAGCTGAAGGACACCTATTACAACATGAAGGAAAAGATCCTGCCGCACATGGAGATCATCGAGACCGCCAGGGCCGCGATGCTGAAAAACGGCGTGGAGCCGAACATCATCCCGATCCGCGGCGGCACCGACGGCGCGCGGCTCTCCTTCATGGGCCTGCCCTGCCCGAACCTGTGCACCGGCGGCGAAAACGCCCACGGCAAGCACGAGTTCGCCGTGCTCGAGGATATGGAGAAAATCGTGGACATTCTGAAGACCATCGTCGAGATCGTGGAGTGATCGGAAAGGAGCAAACCATGCTGCGTTTTGGCACAGTCGGCACGAGCTGGATCACCGACAGCTACATCGAGGGCGCGCTCGACAGCGGGCTCTGGACCCTTGCGGCCGTCTATTCGCGCACGCGCGAAAAGGGCCTCGCCTTCGGCGCGAAACACGGCGTCGATACGGTGTTCACCGACCTGGAGGAAATGGCGGCGAGCGACGCGATCGACGCGGTCTACATCGCGAGCCCCAACAAGCTGCACACCGCGCACGCGCGCGTCTTTCTCGAGCACGGCAAGCACGTGATCTGCGAGAAGCCGCTCGCCGCGCACGCCGACGAGGTGCGCGCCCTGCAGGCACTGGCCGCAGAGCGCGGGCTCGTTTACCTCGAGGCGATCATGTTCATGCACCTGCCCCAGCGCCGTCTGCTCGAGGCGGCGCTCGAAAAGATCGGCCCGGTCACGATGGCGAAAATCGATTTCTGCCAGCGCTCGTCAAAGTACGACGCGTACCTTGCGGGCAATCTGCCGAACATCTTCAACCCGGCGCTCGAGACCGGCGCGCTGATGGACCTCGGCGTCTACTGCGTTTACCCGGCGCTCCACCTGTTCGGCGAGCCGGAAAACATGCAGATCACCGCGCGGCTGCTCGATTCGGGCGCCGACGGCAGCGGCATCGTCGCGATGCAGTACCCGGACAAGCTTGTGAACCTCGTCTACTCGAAAATCGGGCAGGCCGGCGCGAACACCGATTTTCAGGGCGACCGCGGCACCGTTTCGGTCGAGTCGATCTCCCGGCTCGCGAACATCGAGATCGTCTACAACGACGGCACGCGGGAAAAGGTCTGCGGCGAAGAGCCGAAGTACAAGCTGATGGGCTATGAGGCGAAGGATTTCTACCGCTACATCACCGAGCCGGAAGCCTCCGCCGCAGAGTACGCCGCATGCCGGGCGCTCGCCTGCCGGGTTTCCGCCTGCATGGAAAAGCTGCGGGCCGACGGCGGCATCCGCTTCCCGTCCGACCGGTAAAGCAAACACAAGTGAAAAAGCACGGAGACCGCCCGCCTTCCGTGCTTTTTTGTTAAAAATCTTTTGCTTTGTGACTGCGTCACAGAAATTCCCATCGATCCGCGTTATAATCTGAAAAAACAAAGATAAAGATAAGGATGGGAAAAGCCATGTTATTCAACTTGTTTGGCCGCAGAGATATCAACCAGGGCGTCGAGGAATGGAAGAACACCAAGGGCGCTGTTCTGCTCGACGTCCGCACCCAAAACGAGTACGCCGGCTGCCACATCGACGGCAGCGTGAATATCCCGCTCGACAGGCTGGATACGATCGGCGGGCGCGTCCCGGACAAGGCGACGCCCATATTCGTCCACTGCCTGAGCGGCGGCAGAAGCGCAAGCGCCGCGGCGTACCTGAAGCGGAACGGGTACAGCCGCGTATATGATATCGGCGGCATCAACGCTTACAGAGGAGAAACCGTATAATGCAGTATCTTATCTCATTTCTGGAGGGGATCATCACGTTCGTGTCCCCCTGTCTTTTGCCGATGCTCCCCATCTACGTCTCGTACTTTGCAGGCGGCAGCGAAAGAAACCTCAAGCGGATCATCAAAAACGCTCTGGGCTTTATCCTCGGGTTCACCGTCGTGTTCGTCCTTTTGGGCGCGCTGGCCGGGACCTTCGGCAGGCTCCTGCGCGAGCATCAGGTGATCGTCAACATCATCACGGGCCTGATCGTCATCTTCTTCGGCCTCAATTTTCTCGGCGTTTTCAAGCTCACGCTGTTCAAAGGGACAAAAGGCGCAAAAACCGACAATCTGGGGTTCTTCTCCTCCGTTTTGTTCGGCATCGTCTTCTCAATCGGCTGGACGCCCTGCGTCGGCGCTTTCCTCGGGTCGGCGCTGATGCTCGCCACAAGCCAGGGCAACATGCTGGAAGGCGTCGTGATGCTGCTGCTGTACTCTTTGGGGCTCGGGATCCCGTTTTTCGTCAGCGCGATTCTCATCGACCGGCTGAAGGGCGCATTCACCTTCATCAAAAAGCATTACCGGGTCATCAACATCGTCAGCGGCGCTTTCCTCGTGGTCATCGGCGTGCTGATGGCGACCGGGCTGTTCGGCCAGTTCCTGGCGCTGCTGTCCTGGGAGGGGTAGTGTGAAAAATACTTTTTCACACACGATTTGTGCCT
>HHCFR02800__coassemble_2350_pt1 | contig 13148 bp, 10 predicted proteins | sample HHCFR02800__metabat2_low_PE_068 | metagenome-assembled genome bin HHCFR02800
CTGCTGTCGGTCATGCTGTGCGGCTGCAGCACGCTCGGCGCGCTGGCGGGCGGCCTGGTGAAGCAGGAAACGGAAACGCAGATGGAAGCTTCCGCGGTGGAGACGGCATCGCCGGACCCGACTGCGGAACCCACGCCGACGGCGACTCCTACGGCAACGCCGACGGTGACGCCTACACCCACGCCGACGCCAACCCCTGCGCCGATCGCAACGCCCGCACCGACCGCAGAGCCGGAAGATGATTACTACGTGCTGCCGGAGAGCAACGTGCGCCGCATTGAGGAGTCGGAGCTGTACGGCCTGAGCGAGTGGGAGTGCTGCATCGCGCGCAACGAGATTTACGCGCGGCACGGCCGGATCTTCCGGGACGAGGAGATCGCCGCCTATTTCGCCTCTATGCCGTGGTACAGCCCGCAGGTGGAGCCCGACGTCTTCGACGCCACCGCGTCGGAGCGGCTGTCGGAGATCGAGATGTACAATGTCGATGTCATCGTGCAGTATGAGGACAGGACTTTCGGCGACTGAGCCGCGCGGTTTGGAGAGGGAACATGGAGACGGGATATAAAAAGTACAGGCCGTTTGCGCCGATCCGTTTTCCGGAGCGCACATGGCCGGATCAGGTGATCCGCCGCGCGCCGATCTGGTGCAGCGTCGACCTGCGCGACGGCAACCAGGCGCTCGTCACGCCGATGAACCTGCACCGCAAGGTCGTCTTTTTCAAGACGCTCGTGGAGATCGGCTTCAAGGAGATCGAGGTCGGCTTTCCGGCGTCCTCGGAAACGGAGTTTGAAACGCTGCGGTATCTGATCGAGGAGAACCTGATTCCGGAAGACGTGACGGTGCAGGTGCTCGTGCAGGCGCGCCGCCACCTGATCGAGCGGACGTTTGAGGCGATCCGCGGCGCGAAGAACGTCATCCTGCATTTCTACAACTCGACGTCGACACTGCAGCGGCGCGTCGTGTTCGATACGGATATGGACGGCGTGATCGCGATCGCCGTCGATGCGGCGGTGCTGATCCGCCAGATGGCGGAGGAGCTGCAGCGGGAGTACCCGGACATGCGGCTGCGCTACGAGTATTCGCCCGAGAGCTTTTCGGGCACCGAGGTCGAAAACGCCGTGCGGATCTGCGACCGTGTGCTCGAGGCGCTCGGCGCGACGCCGGAGAAAAAGGCGATCATCAACCTGCCGAACACCGTGGAGCTCGCGACGCCGAACTGCTACGCCGACCAGGTCGAGTACGTCCGCACGCACATGCAGCACCGCGACTGCGCGATATTGAGTATCCACCCGCACAACGACCGCGGCACGGCGACGGCCGCGGCGGAGCTCGGCATCATGGCCGGCGCGGAGCGCGTGGAGGGCACGGTATTCGGCAACGGCGAGCGCACCGGCAACTGCGACCTGATGAACCTCGCGATGAACCTCTACGCGCAGGGCGTCGACCCTGTGCTGGACTTTACGAATATGAACCACATCAAGCGCGTGTATGAGGAGTGCACGCGCATGCACGTCCACGAGCGGCACCCCTATGCCGGCGAGCTCGTGTTCACCGCGTTTTCCGGGTCGCATCAGGATGCGATCAACAAGGGCGTCACCTATATGGCGAAGAACGGCTCGAAATACTGGGAGGTGCCGTACCTGCCGATCGACCCTGCCGACATCGGGCGGCAGTACGAGCCGATCATCCGCATCAACAGCCAGTCCGGCAAGGGCGGGGCGGCGTTCGTGATGCACCGGCATTTCGGCTACATCCTCCCGAAGCAGATGCACGCGGAGTTCGGGGCCGTCGTGCAGGCGGTCTGCGACCGCGAGGGCCGCGAGCTCAAGGCCGAGGAGATCTTCCGCATTTTCCAGCGCGAATACCTCTTTGTGCACGCCCCGTACGACCTCAAGCGGTACCGCCTGTTCGAGGAAAACGAAAAGCTGGACCGCGTCGTCGTTTACTTTGACGGCGTGCTCTCCGCAGACGGGCGCGACATGCAGCTTTCCGGCCGAGGCAACGGCCCGATCGACGCGTTCTTTAACGCGCTGAGCGCCGTCGGCATCACGGGCTACCGGTTCGTCTCCTACAGCGAGCATGCGGTCTCGACCGGCGCGGATTCGCAGGCCGTCTCCTATATCGAGCTGAGCTGCGGCGACGAAACGGTTTTCGGCGTCGGCCTCGACCACAACATCTCCCTGTCGTCGATCAAAGGCATCCTCTGCGCCATCAACCGCTTCGAGCGCCGCGCAGAGAAAACAAAAGAACAGAAAGAATAAAAGCAGTCCGCCGGGCTTCATGCCGGGCGGACTGCTTTTGCGTCTTCTCTTTTTCTGCGCCGCCGCAGGAGCCATTTGGCGGCGGGCTTTTCGATCAGGTACGTCGCGAGCGCGGCGACGACGAGGGAAGCGACCCAGAACAGCACCGTGTACTGCACCTGCCAGGCGAAGTGCCACGGCGCGCCGTTGGCCGACTGCGGCCACGCGTAGGCGTCCGCCGGCGCGTCGGGGTAGGGCGGCAGATGCCAGGCCTTGCACTGCAGCAGGATCGTCGTGTGCCAGATGTACAGGTTGTACGAGATCAGCGCGATAAAGCCGGCGGCGCGGTTTGCAAAGAGCCATTGCACCGCGCGGTAAGAGAGGCCGAGCGACAGGATGAACACGCTGACGAACGCCGAAAACAGGAAGCGGTAGTCGACCTGCCAGCGCTGGATGGCCGCCGCGCGGTCGAGCCCGTCGTGCAGCATGCAGACGATGGCGGCGAAGGAGACCGCGCAGAGCAGCGTCGCGGCGAGCGGCGTGCGCGCGGGGAGTGTCCGCCGGGCGCTGTGCAGGCGGCACCAGACGATTGCCGCGAGCATGCCGTTTGCGTATACGCCGAGCATGGCCGGGAGCTGGTTGATGTGCAGCGGGTCGGCGCCGCCGCCGGACGTGCGCGCAAACAGCGCGATGTAGAGCTGCGCCAGCGCGGAGAGCACGGCCCAGCACTGCAGCGGGAAGCGCCGGAACAGGCGGGCAAGCAGCGGGAAAATCAGGTAAAACTGCACCTCGACGCTGAGCGTCCAGAGCACGCCGGGAAACTTCGTGCCGATGTAGCTCTGCGGCCACAGGGTGTGCGTGCAGGTCAGGTGTGCGAAAAGATCCAGCAGGTAATCGCCGAACCGGGTGTACTGCGCGGGCCGCACGAGAAACAGCAGGCTGACGAGCAGGCAGAAGTAATAGGAGGGCAGGATGCGCGCCGCGCGCTTTCGGAAAAAGAGGCTGGGCGCGTCCGGCTCGCGCGCGAGCGGGTCGGCCATCTGCCGCGCGTAGGGGAGAAACAGGCAGAAGCCGGAGAGCAGTAGCAGCACGTCGACGAACATGTATCCGGTGCGCGGCACCCACGTCAGGCTGAAATCCCGCACGCCGAACGGCTGCAGCAGGTCGTGCGGGATCAGGTTCTGCAGCCAGGACTGCTGCCACAGGTGAAAGCCCATGACGATCAGGATCGCATAGGCGCGCACGCCGTCCAGCACGGCGATGCGCTCGCTTTTGTCTCTCATCTCAAAATCCCCTCCGGCAAAAAAGCCCCGCGGGGCTTTGCGTCAGATCGTTATGATTTTTGTGGCGGTGTTTTCCACAAAGCGCCGGTCGTGCTCGACGAAGACGATCGTCGGCGCGGCGCTGCAGAGCAGCTCCTCGAGCTGCATGCGGGAGATCACGTCGATAAAGTTGAGCGGCTCGTCCCAGACGAGCAGGTGCGCCTTTTCGCAGAGGCTTTTCGCAATCAGCACCTTTTTCTTCTGGCCTTCGGAGAAATCCTCCATCCGCTTTTCAAACTGCGCGCGCTGGAATTCGAGCTTGCGCAGGATCGCCTTGAACAGGCTTTCGTCGAGCCCGTTGGCCGTGCAGAAATCCCGCAGGCTGCCGCAAAGCCCCTCCGTGCTTTGCGGAATGTACGAGACGATCAGGCCGCTCGCCGTCTCGAGCGTGCCGGTGTGGGGGATATCCTCGCCGCAGAGCAGCTTCAGGATGCTCGACTTGCCGCAGCCGTTGCGCCCCTGCAGCGCGACGCGCTCGCCGCGCCGGATCTCGAAGCGGAGCGGCCCGAAAACCGGACCGCCGCCGTAGTCGACGCAGAGGTCCCGCGCCTCGACGAGCAGATCCTTCGGGTGGCGGAGCGTCGCGACCGTGAGCTTCGTGTCGGCGGCTTCGATGTTCTTCAGCAGCGCGCTTTTTTCCTCAAGTGCGTCGTTGCGCCGCGATTCGATCGATTTGGCGCGCTTCATCATTTTAGCTGCCTTGTGTCCGACGAAGCCGCGGTCGTAGGCGCCTTTTTTGCTCTGCTCCTTCCGGTCGGACCAGCTTTCCGTCCGTCTGGCCGCGGCCTCCAGCCGCTTGACGTCCTTTTTCAGTTTTTCATTCTGCTGCAGCTCGAATTGATCCTCGAGGTCCTTTTCGTGCTGCCAGGTCGTAAAATTGCCGCGCATGACCGTGATGTCGGCGCGGTTGATCGAAAGCACGTGGTCGACGACCGCGTCGAGGAACGCGCGGTCGTGGCTGACGAGGATAAAGCCGCGCTTCGTCTTGAGGTAGCGGGCGAGCGTGTCGCGCGCCGCCGTGTCGAGGTGGTTTGTCGGTTCGTCGATCAGAAGAAAGCTGTTTTCGCGGATGAACAGGATCGCGAGCAGCACCTTGGTGCGTTCGCCCCAGCTCAGCGTCGAATAGGGGCGGTAGAGCGCGCCCTCGTCCACCTCGAGCAGGTTCAGCTCGCGCGAGAGGCGCCACAGTTCAAAATCCGGATCGATCGCCTCCGCGATTTCCAGCGGCGTGTCGTCCGGGTTTTTGACTTCAAACGGGAAATACTCGAACTGCACGGAGGCGGAAATGCTGCCGCTGTAGTCGTATTTCCCGCGCAGTAAATTCAAAAAGGTCGTTTTCCCCCTGCCGTTGCGGCCGATAAATCCGCACCGCCAGTCCGTGTCGAGGGCAAAGGAGACGTTTTCAAAAACATTGTCGAAGCTGCCCTCGTAGCCGAAGGTCAGGTTCGAAACCTGTATCAAAGACATGATGATCACCGTATTCCTTCCGAGCCTTTACAGCGAATACGGCGCGATGCAAAGGCTCAATAGCCGAATACACCTTCGATGGATTCGTCGTTTTCAATCCAGTCCCGAACATCGATCTTCCTGTACTGGTCGTGGTCGTCGCGGACGACCACCTGCCGGATGCCGGCGTTGATGACCATGCGCTTGCACATGGAGCAGCACAGCGCATTGCGGACGTACTCGCCGGTGTCGACCTCCTTGCCGACAAGGTAAAGCGTCGAGTCGATCATCTTGTCGCGCGGCGCGCTGATGATCGCATTCGCCTCGGCGTGCACGCTGCGGCACAGCTCATAGCGTTCGCCGCGCGGGATGTGCAGCTCCTGCCGCACGCAGGTGCCGAGATCCGTGCAGTTTTTCCGGCCGCGGGGCGCACCCACGTAGCCGGTGGAGATCACCTCGTCGTTTTTCACGATCACAGCGCCGTAGTGACGTCGAAGGCATGTGCAGCGCTGCGAGACGGTCTCCGCCAGGTCAAGATAGTAGTTCGTCTTATCTCTTCTGTGGACATCAGTCCGCATATGAGGACACCTCGCTTCATAACATATTGCACCCATTATAGCGGATTTTCCCGGGAACCGCAACAGGAAAATGCGCGCGCGGCGCGAAAATAAGCGGAAAACATCGGCTTTACAATCTTACAGTCAGATGGTACAATAATACCGTATCATTTTCCGGTATGGGCTGGACGCCGTCCGGCGCGCCGCCCGCCCGAAAAATATCCTGTTCCGGAGGTTCCGATGCACGGTGATTTTCTCGGCGGCGCCGCAGCGCTGCTTTACTTTCTGGCCTTTCAGGTCTGCGGCGTGCTGCTTGCCGCGTGTTTTTTCAAAAATGAGCGGCGCTGGGTGCAGGCGGTTCTCGGCAGCGCGGCCGGCAGCGTGCTTCTGATGTGGCTGCCCGCGCTCTGGGCGTTTGCATTCGGCTTTTCGCTCGCGGCGCACCTTCTGGCGCTCGCGCTTCTGCTGCTTCTGACGGCGCTCGCGCTCTGGCGGCGGCGCCCGGCGCTGCGCGTGCCGAAAAAGACGGCGGCCGCCTTTTTTAGGACGGAGCGCGCGCTGCTCGTGCCCGCTTTGCTCTGGCTCGTCTTTGCGGGCCTGCTGCTGCACAGCTTCCGGTATCAGGACGGCGAGATCTGGTCCAGCCAGTGCACCTACGGCGACATGAGCATGCACCTCGGCTTCATCACGAGCATCGCGGAGCAGGGGACCTTTCCGCCGATGTATTCGATCCTGCCCGGCGTGAAGCTTTCGTATCCGTTCCTGTCCGACAGCATTTCCTCGAGCCTTTACCTGCTTGGCGCGCCTTTGCAGTTCGCGTATTTCCTGCCGATGCTGTTTGCAGCGGCGCAGGTCTTTTTCGGCGCGTGGCTCTTTCTCTGCCGCTTCCTGCGCGATAAGGCCAAGTCGGTTCTGGCAATGGTGCTGTTTTTCCTGAACGGCGGCTTCGGCTTCGCCTATTTCCTGACGGGCCTCGGGGAGAACAGCGAGAACTTCACGCGCATCTTCACGGCTTTCTATGAGACGCCGACCAACCTCGTCGACGAGAACGTGCGCTGGGTCAATGTGATCGTCGACATGATGCTCCCGCAGCGCGCGACGCTTTTCGGCTGGGCGCTGCTGTTCCCGCTGCTCTACGTGCTGTACCGTGCGGTCTACGAGCGCTGCCCGGCCTATTTTGTGCCGGTCGGCATTTTTGCCGGGGCCATGGTCATGATCCACACGCATTCGTTCCTCGCGCTCGGGCTGATCTGCGGCGTCTGGCTCTGCTTTGCGCTCTGCCGTGCGGTGTTCCCGAAGGATTCCGGCAAAGTGCTGTGCGCGGCAAAGGGCGCGGCCGCCGTGCTGATCGTTCTGCCCGTTCTGATCCAGTTCCTCGTGCCCGCGGTGATCCCGCGGGATTCCGCGCTGCTTTTCGTGCCGGTCGCCGCGGCGGCCCTCCTGTTCCTCGGCGCGCTGGCGGCGCTGCTTGTCCGCGCGTTTCGCCGCGGGCTCGGCGGCGCGGTCCTCCGCACCTGGGGCGTCTTTCTCGCGATCGTCCTGGTGCTCGCCGTGCCGCAGCTTCTGACGTGGACCTTCACGCAGGCGAGCGCGGAGTCCTTCGTGCGCGGCTGGTTCAACTGGGGCAATCTGACGGACGGCTATATCTGGTTCTACCTCGTCAATCTCGGCGCCGCCGCGCTGTTCATCCTGCCCGCGCTGTTTTCCGCGCCGCGGCGCAGCTTTTCGGTCTCCGCGCCGGCGGTCGTGATCTGGTTTATCTGTGAATTCGTCGTGTTCCAGCCGAATACGTACGACAACAACAAGCTGCTTTACGCCGCGTATTTCCTGCTCTGCGCCGTGACGGCCTCGTACCTCGTCGACCTGTACCGCAGGCTGCGGGGGCTGCCCGGGCGGCGCGCGCTTGCCGGCGTGTTCCTCGTGTTCTGCACGGTTTCGGCGGTCCTGACGATCGCGCGGGAAAGCGTCGCCGGCTACTGCCTCTACGGAAAGGACCAGCTTGCGGTTGCCGCGTATGTGCAGGAGAACACGGAGCCGGAGGACACGATTCTGACCGACATGCGCCACAACAACGAAATCGCCGCGCTGACCGGCCGCAACATCGTCTGCGGCTCGTCGAGCTACGTCTATTTCCACGGCCTCGACTACACGCAGCGGCAGGAGGACATGCAGAAGATGTTCCAGAACCCCGGCGACAACCTGCTGCTCTTCAAGACGTACAGCGTCGATTACGTGATGGTTTCCGCTTATGAAACCGGGAATTTCAGCGCGGATGAAGCGGCGCTTTCAAAGTATTTCACCTGCGTGTACGATGAAAACGGCATCCGCCTCTATAAGGTGCCGGCGCTTTGAGCCGACGCGCCTGCGCGGATTGCATGCAGAAGAGATTTCCGTGTGCGGGGCGGACGGTTCTGCCGATACGCAGCCGAGCGGCCTTTGCGGTCCAAACAACCGTCTGCGGCGGAAGATTATTTGGGAGATTTTAGATTATGCAGAAACTTTCCGATATTTCAACGATCCGGGCTGTCCTCGAGAAAAACGGCTTCCATTTTTCCAAGGCGCTCGGACAGAATTTCCTCATCAACCCGTCGGTCTGCCCGCGCATGGCGGCGCTGAGCGGCGCGGCGGACTGCGCCGGCGCCGTCGAGGTCGGCCCGGGCATCGGCGTCCTGACCTGGGAGCTTTCCCAGGTCGCCAAAAAGGTCGTTTCGATCGAGCTGGACAAGCGGCTGCTGCCGGTGCTCGATGAAACGCTCGCGGACTGCGAAAATGTGAAGATCGTGAACGCCGACGTGATGAAGCTCGACCTGCGCCGGATGATCGAGGAGGAATTCCCCGGCGGGGAGGTCGCGGTCTGCGCAAACCTGCCGTATTACATCACCTCGCCGGTCATCATGCGCCTGCTCGAGGAGCGTTTGCCGGTCACGTCGATCACGGTCATGGTGCAGAAGGAGGCGGCGGAGCGCCTGTGCGCGCATCCGGGCGAGCGGGCCTGCGGCGCGGTGAGCGCGGCGGTCTGGTATTATGCGGAGCCGGAGATCCTTTTTCAGGTCAGCCGCGGCAGCTTCATGCCGGCGCCGAACGTCGACTCCGCCGTGATCCGCCTGCGCATCCGCAGGACGCCGCCGGTTGAGGTCGCGGACGAGCCGTTCTTTTTCCGCGTCGTCCGCGCTGCGTTTGCACAGCGCCGGAAAACGGCCGTCAATTCGATCGCAAACACGCTGGGCCGGAGCAAGCAGGCAGTCGCCGCAGCGTTCGACGCGGCGGGCGTGCCGCAGAACGCGCGCGCCGAGGCGCTGACGCTCGAGGACTTCGCGGCGCTCACGGCCGGTCTGCTGCAGGAAAAGTAAAGGAAGCGGTCCGGCCCCGGCCGGATACAATCGCCGTCCGTGCGGCGGCAGGGAAAAGAGGGAGAAAATGGACAGGAAAACACTCCGCCAGATCGACAAGGCGGTTTACATCGCGCTGGTCGTGCTCGCCGCGGCGGCGATCCTCATCGCGATGGTCACGGGGCCGCTCGGCATGGATGAGATCTCGATCGGCGCGTCGGTCTGCGCCTGCCTGATCGCGGTGGCGATCCTCCGGCATACGCTGCGCGTGTTCCGACCGGCGGACAGGGAATAATTCAGCTTGAAGCCCGGCGGCCCAGCTGCTCTGCGGCGCGCTTTTGCGTTTGGACCGGCGGGAATAAATAAAGAACAAAATTGAGGAATGATTCAAATGACAACACAACAGGAAGCCATGAACCCTGAAATTGCCCGCAAGCTGCTGCAGGTGGGCGAAGCGTTTCGCATCCCGGGCCCCTTCTTCTCGTATGAGGAGATCAAGATGGGCAACGTCAACCACACCTACAAGGTGAATTACATCCGCGACGACGGCTCGGGCATGGCGCAGATCAAATCGTATCTCGTGCAGCGCGTCAACACCTACGCGTTTCAGGACCCGGTGGCGCTGATGTCCAACATCGACAAGGTGACGGAGTACATCCACCACAAGTTCCCCGAAACCAAATGTCTGCATTTCCACCACACGGCGGAGCGGAGCAACTACCTGATGGATCAGGACGGCTTCTGGCGACTGAGCAACTACGTGCCGTCGGTTACCTTCAACAGCTGCGACGACCTCAACGTGGTGCGCAGCGCGGGCGAGGCGTTCGGCGATTTCCAGATGATGCTGTCGGATTTCGACGCCGGCGCGCTTTACTACACGATCCCGGACTTCCACAACACGCGCAAGCGGTATGAGAAGCTGAAAGCGGATAGGGCGGCGGACCCCTGCGGCCGCGTGGCCGAGGTCAGGGCGGAGCTCGACTGGCTGCTCTCGGCCGAGGATGAGGCGTGCAGGCTGACGGACATGCAGGAGCAGGGCGAGCTGCCGCTGCGCGTGACGCACAACGACACGAAGATCAACAACGTGCTGTTCGATGAGGCGACGCACCAGCCGCTCGTTGTCATCGACCTCGACACCGTCATGCCCGGTCTGGTCGGGCACGACTTCGGCGACGCGATCCGCTTTGCGGCGAACTTCGTCGAGGAGGACTGCCCGCAGGCGGAGAAGGCCGGCGTAAACCTCAATGTTTTCTGGGCGTTTGCCGAGGGCTTCCTGAAGAAGACGGCGGCGACGCTGACCGAGGCCGAGGTGGCGACGCTCGGGAACAGCTGCTTCACGCTGGCGTGCGAGCTGGCCACGCGGTTCCTGGACGACTACATCGTGGGCGACAAGTATTTCAAGATCAAGTCGCCGCAGCACAACCTGGAGCGCACCCGCTGCCAGATAGCGCTCGCCAAGGACATGCAGGTGAAGATGGACGCGATGAACGCCATTGTGCGCGACTGCTGGGTGCGGTACAGAGGCTGGTAAGCGCCTCCGGATGCCAATGCGGCGCCGCGTGCCATAGCAGAGCGAGGAATAAAAAATCTGCAAAATAAAGCGCGTGGAGGAACACCGGAAAGGTTCCTCCACGCGCTTTTGGCGTTTTTTCAGATCACGTCGAAATGCTTCAGGCCGTTGTACACGCCGTCCGCGTCGACGTGCGTCGTTATGTAGCGGGCGGCCGCTTTGGCTTCGGGGCACGCGTTGCCCATCGCGACGCCGATGCCGGCGTACCGCAGCATATCGACGTCGTTCTTGCCGTCGCCGAAGACGAGGATCTCCTCGGGCTTCAGGCCGTAATGCGCGGCGAGCCGGCGGATGCCGACATGCTTGCCGCCGTTTTCGGGGATCACGTCGTGGCAGTAGCTGGCGGCGTTCGTGATGCGGACGTGCCGCAGCGGCGCGAGCTTCGGGTTGGTGCGCTCCGGGTCGTAGGTGATGAGCTGGTAGACGTCGTGTGTTTCGAGCCGGCGGATGTCGTAGAGCGCCGGCTCCGGAAGCCCGTGGTCCTTAAAGTGCATGCGCACGAGGTCGGAGTCGCTCGCCATAAAGCAGTTTTCCGCCTCGGCGATCAAACAGGGGAAAGGCTCCTTTTCCTGCAGCCGCATCAGGATCCGGATGTCCTCCGGGTCGTGCGGCAGCCGGTGCAGCACGCGGCCGCTGCGGTCAAAGCCGTACTGGCCGGTCAGCGTGAGGTAGCCGTCGAAATCAAACATATCTTTCAGGAAAAGCGCCATCGCGGTGACGCGGCCGGTCGCGATGAACAGGCGCACGCCGTTTTGCCGGGCGGCGTGCAGCGCCTCGAGCGCCGAGGGCGGGATGCGGTGGCCGGCGCCGAGCAGCGTGCCGTCCACGTCGAAAAAGACTGCGCGGATAGACATGAGATACCTCCGGGATTGCGCGCGTGCGTGCCGCGCGGTTTTGCGGCGGCCTGTCCCGCCGGCAGAAAGAAGGGGAGAGCCTTCAGCCAAAGGCTTTCCCCGTTTTTTATCGGTTCTTGTATTTTTCCACGATCAGGTTGGCGCATTTGTAGATGTCGCCGCCGCCGAGCGTCAGGATCAAGTCGTTGTCCTCGGCGCGCGCCATGACGTAGTCGGCGATTTCCTCAAAGCTGTCGAACCAGCAGCTTCCGGGGATCTTGGCGGCCAGATCGCTCGTGTGGATGTTGTAGGTGTTCGTCTCGCGCACCGCGAGGATCTCGGTCATCACAACGTGGTCGGGAATCGAGAGCGCCGCGGCGAAATCGTCGAGCAGCATGGCGGTTCTCGAGTAGGTGTGCGGCTGGAAGATCGCCCAGACCGCGTGGTAGCCCATGCGCATGGCCGAGGAAAGCACCGAGGAAAGCTCCGTCGGGTGGTGGGCGAAATCGTCGGCGACGGTCACGCCGTCGAATTTTCCGAGCACCTCAAAGCGGCGGTGCACGCCGGTGAAGGCCTCCAGCGCCGTCTTGATATGCGCGCCGTCCACGCCGAAGTAGTGGGCTGCGGCCGCGGCGGCGAGCGCGTTCATCATGTTGTGCTCGCCCGGCACATGCAGGTTGACGCGGCAGACGCGCTCGTCTCCGTGCATGATGGTGAAATCTTCGCAGGCGGTATCCTCCTCGTTGAGCTCGGAAACGCAGTAGTCGCACGACGCCGAGCGGCCGAAGGTGAGGACCTTCGCGTGCGTGATGCCCGCAACGGCGCGCATCGCGTTCTCATTGTCGCCGTTTACGAGGATGCAGCCGGAGGTCTGCAGGCAGAACTGGTGGAAGGACTTGATGATGTTGTCGAGCGTGCCGAAGTAGTCGAGGTGGTCGCCGTCGATGTTCAGAATGATGCTGAACGCGGGGTGCAGCTGCAGGAAGGTGTCGACATATTCGCAGGCCTCGCAGACCATGGTGTCGCTCTTGCCGACGCGGCCGTTGCCGCCGATGAAGGGCAGCTTGCCGCCGATGACGGCGCTCGGGTCGCGGCCCGCCTCGATCAGGATCTGCGTGAGCATGCCGGTCGTGGTCGTCTTGCCGTGCGTGCCGGAGACGGCGATGGAGTTCGAAAACTTCTTTGTGAGCAGGCCGAGCACCACTGAGCGCTCGAGCGTCGGGACGCCCTTTTCGCGCGCGGCGACGAGCTCCGGGTTATCCTGCTTTGCGGCGGCGGTGTAGACGACGAGCTCCGCGTCGCCGATGTTCTCGGCGCGGTGGCCCATGCTGACCGGGATGCCATAGCCGCGGATGCGCTCGAGCGTGTCGGACTCGTTGATGTCGCTGCCGGTGATCACATAGCCCTTGTGGTGGAGGATCTCCGCCATCGGGCACATGCCCGAGCCGCCGATGCCCACAAAGTGCAGGCGTTTGACTGTATCCAGTAAGTTTTTGCTCTCTGCCATTAAGTTTTTGCTCTCTGCCATAATAAAAGCGTTCCTTTCCTATGCCGCCGGCCGAACTGCCGCCGGGCTTTTTTATCGGATTATATCGAAAATCAAAATGGGAATCTGTCGTTACAGGATCTTATGATCTGTACTATTATAATGCCAAAACAGGAAAAAATAAATAGGCAAATGAAAAAAAGGCCGAAAAAGTATTTCCGCGCGGCACAAAAGCGGCGGAAGGCCATACAATGAATTGAAGGAAAAGTTTTGGAAAGGCGTGAACCCTTATGCCCATGATCAACAGCTTCGGCGTGATCGGCGGCGACGAGCGGATGCGGTATCTCGCCGCGTCCATTGCCGCC
>HHCFR02800__coassemble_2639_pt1 | contig 11824 bp, 11 predicted proteins | sample HHCFR02800__metabat2_low_PE_068 | metagenome-assembled genome bin HHCFR02800
TGCCCGCATCGGAGAGCCGCAGCTCCCCGCAGGTATGTGTTCTGGACTGAACCATAAGTGTTTTCCTCTTTCTCTTCTTGTACTGAAATTCCATGGGCCAAACGCCCAGCCCGCCCCGAACGCGCGAACGCGACGGAGCCGGCCGGCGCGGCCCTCAGCTTACTGCGATTTTAGAACGACAGGTCCTCCTGCGCGGTTGTTTCCGCGAGATAGGCGTCGATGAAGTCCTCGCCGATCGAGATCTTCTTCTTCTCGCCGGTCTTCATGTTCTTGAGCTCGGCCTTGCCGCTCTCCAGCTCGTTGTCGCCGAGCACGATCGTGTACGGCGCGCGGATCTTGTCGGCGTACTTCATCTGGGCCTTGAGGCCGCGGGCGCACAGGTCGCAGTCCGCCGCAACGCCGCAGCGGTGCAGCGCGTTCACGAGCTGGAAGGCCTTCACCTGCGCCGTCTCGCCCATCGCGGCGATATACAGCTCGCACTTGCCTTCATCCGGGAACTCGGCGCCGAATTCCTCGAGCGCGAGCATGATGCGGTCGAAGCCGAGGCCGAAGCCGAGCGCCGGGGTCGGCTTGCCGCCGATCTCCTCGACAAGGCCGTCGTAGCGGCCGCCGCCGCCGAGCGCGTAGCCGAAGCGCGTGGAGATGAACTCGAACACCGTGCGGGTGTAGTAGTCGAGGCCGCGGACGATGCCGGGGTCGACCGTGAATTCCACGCCGACCGCGGTGAGCAGGCTCTGCACCTTCTCAAAGTGCGCGCGGCAGTCGTCGCAGAGGTAGTCGAGGATCTTCGGCGCGGCTTTCGCGATTTCGCCGCAGACCGGGCTCTTGCAGTCGAGGATGCGCATCGGGTTGCGCTCGAGGCGCGAATTGCACGTCTCGCACAGTTCTTCGCGGTGCGCGGTGAAGTACGTCTTGAGCGCCTTGTGGTACTCGGCGCGGCACGTCGGGCAGCCGATCGAGTTGATCGCGACCTGCACGTCGTCGCCGAGGCCGAGCCGCTCGAAGATCGACTTGCCGAGCAGGATGACCTGCGCGTCCGCGGCCGGCTCCGCCGCGCCGAACATCTCGACGCCGAACTGGTGCAGCTCGCGCATGCGGCCCGCCTGCGGCTTTTCATAGCGGTAGCAGGACGTCTTGTAGTACATCTTGATCGGGAAGCCGTTGTTGTACATGCCGTTTTCGAGCATCGCGCGCACCGCGCCGGCCGTGCCCTCGGGGCGCAGCGTGATCGAGCGGCCGCCCTTGTCCGTAAACGTGTACATCTGCTTTTCGACGACGTCCGTCGTGTCGCCGACCGAGCGCTCGAACAGCTCCGTGTGCTCGAACACCGGCGTGCGGATCTCGGAGAAGCCGTTAAGTTCGGCCTCGCCGGCCATCACATCCTCGACGAGCGCCCATTTTTCCGATTCGCCCGGGATGATGTCTCTTGTGCCTTTCGGCGCTTTTGTGATCAGTTCCATATGCTTTCCCTTCCCCGCACCGCAGCGCGGCACGGCTTTTATTGTATCTTGATCGGATCTGCTTTTGATATGTTCCGTCCGGGCGTTAAATGCCGAACGCCGCGGGATAAACCAGCGTGCCGTGCAGCGGCGCGGCGTCTTCCCGCAGCCGGACCGCCATCAGGTTTTCGGCGGGGATGCCCGGCGGCGCCGCAATGCCGAACTGCGCCGCGGGGGCGTAGCCCAGCCGCGGGTAGTAGGTCTCGCTGCCGAGCACCACCGACCAGCCGTAGCCGAGCGCGGCGGCGGTGCTGTGCGCCGCGCGGATCAGCGCCGTGCCGACGCCCTGCCGCTGGAACGCGGGATTTACGGACAGGGGCGCCAGCGCGAGGACGGCATGGTGTTTCGGCGCGCCCGCAAACAAAAAATCCCTTATCTGCCCGGCAGATAAGGGACGAATCGCATTCGTGGTGCCACCCTTTTTCAGGAAACGGGCAGACTTCGCCCCTTTCCCCTTCAATCTCCTTAACGCGGAAAACGCACTTTCGTGCGGCTCGCGGGTGTCTTTCCCTGCGCGGTGCACGCGCGGCTTTCAGCCCGGACCGCGCTCTCTGTCCGTGCCGCATACGCAGGTACTCTTCCCGGTCATCGCCGGATATCTCCTATACTGTACTGCATTTTCCTGCAGTTGTCAACCGTTTACAGCTTGACGATCTCGCGCCAGTCGAGGTCGCCGCGCTCGAGGCCGTGGATCAGCACCTCGGCCGTCGCGATATTCGTCGCGACCGGGATGTTGTGCACGTCGCAAAGGCGCAGAAGGTTCTTGTCGTACGGCGGTTCCGGCTGCTGCGCCTGCATGGAATCGCGGAAAAACAGCAGGAGGTCGATCTCATTGCAGGCGATGCGCGCCGCAATCTGCTGGTCGCCGCCCTGTTCGCCGCTCAGAAAGCGGTGGATGTTGAGGCCCGTCGCGTCCGCAACGAGCTTGCCTGTCGTGCCGGTTGCGCAAAGCGTATGACGGCTCAGAATGCCACAATAAGCGATGCAGAACTGAACCATCAGCTCTTTTTTCGCATCGTGGGCGGTCAATGCAATGTTCATAAGATTTTCCTCCCTTTGATTTTTCGAACTTCCGAACACTCGGTTTCCTCTTGATCTCTCTATGGTTCAGGCCGCCCGCTTACAGGGCGAGCGGTACGGGAACGCCATTGAGGCGCGACGCAATGCGCGACAACGCCATAAAGCCGGGCGTATCCGCCGCAGGCAGACGCCCGCGCGCGAAGGCCGCGGCCAGCTTCCGGTCCTCCGGCACAATGCCGATCAAACGCACGCCGCTCTGGTCGATCACGTCGTCCAGGTCGCGGCAGGCGCCGGACACGGCGCCCTCCTCGGGCACGTCCGCCGCAAGGCTCCGGAAATATTCCTCCTGAAAGCGGTTGATGACGAGGCGCTGCCCGGCGACGCCGAGCTCTTTGAGCAGGCGGCGCACGATGGCCGCGTCGCGGATGCAGACGGGGTCGGGGCTGCACACGATCAGCGCGCTGTCCGCACCGGCGGCAGCCGCGCGGAAGCCGCGCCCCACGCCGGCCGGCGAATCCAGAATCACACGGTCAAAATACCGCTTCAGCATCGGCACCAGGCGGCGCATCACGTGCTCCGGAACGAGGTCCTCCCCGTTCTGGGGCGCCGGAAGCAGCGAGACGCCGGGCATCGACGCGCAGGGGTAAATCGCTTCCGCCGGCGCGCAGCGGCCTGCGACGACGTCGGAGCTGTCGAATACGAGGGCTTCTTCGGTACCGGTCATGCGGTCCAGACTGCGCAGGCCCGCGTCGCAATCGATCAGCAGCACGCGCGCGCCTTCTGCGGCGAAATGCGCGGCGAGACCGAGCGAAACCGTGGATTTGCCGGCCCCGCCCTTTCCGGATGTGACAACGATTGCTGTACCCATAGATATTACCTCATCAAATATAATAACATATAAAAACACAATAGTCAAAAATAAAAATGGAACTTCTCAAATTTTAGCATACCATTCCAAAAACATGCGTCATTTTTTGTCGAAGCATACAAGCTTTACGCTTCCTTTACGCTTCCGCAGCCGGCTCTGCGACGGATTCGGCCGCACTGCTGCTTCCGTCTTCCGCGCCGCCGCTTTCGGTCTGTTCTTCGTCCTCACCGAAGAAGTACGCCTCGAAAATCGCGCGCGCAACTTCCTCGGCCGCGTCGCCCGAGCCGCCGTATTCGATGACGACCGAGACGGCGATCTCCGGGTCGTCGTAGGGCGCAAAGCCGATGAACGTCATGTTGTCCGAATGGTCGGCGTTCTCCGCGGTTCCGGTCTTGCCCGCGACCGCAACGCCGAAATCGGCGAAGGTCGTGGCCGCCGTGCCCTCCGTGCAGACCTGCCGCATGCCCTCGCGGACGATCTCAAAGTTCTCCTGCGCGATCTCGGCCTGCAGGACCACCTCCGGCTCCGCCGTCTCGCGCGTGATCACGCGGTCGTAGTCCGTCACCTTCTCGAGGAAATGCGTCCTGTAGCGCGTGCCGCCGTTCGCGATCATCGAGCAGTACGTCGCAAGCTCGATCGGCGTGAACATATTGTCGCACTGGCCGATCGCCGCCTGAATCGTCAGGCCGTCGTACCAGGCGGCGCCGTTGTGGCGCTCCGTGTACTCGACCGGGTCGGACATGATGCCGACGCTCTCCGGCAGCTCGCAGCCGGTCGCCTCGCCCAGCGCGAAGAGCTCCGCGTAGGTGCTCATCTTCCGAATCGTGAGCATGCGGCCCACGTCGAAGAAATAGCTGTTGCAGGAGTGGCTGATCGCGCCGTACATGTCGACCTCGCCGTGCACGCCGAGGCACCGCGGCTCATAGTCCGGCGCGTAGTAGTGGTAGGCGCCGTCGCAGTCGACCGGCGTGTCGGTGTCGGTGATCACGCCCTCCTCGAGCGCCGCAAGCGCCACGAGCGGCTTGAAGCACGAGCCCGGCGTGAAAATGCCGTTGAGCCCGCGGTTGAACAGCGGCTGCGTCTCGTCCGCGTAGAGCGCCGTCAGGTATTCGTCGTCGGAAACGTAGCGGTTGAGGTCGAACGTCGGGTAGGACGCGCAGGCCAGCACCGCGCCGGAGTTCACGTCGAGCGCGACCGCCGCGCCCGCCACGCAGTCCTCCCGCAGCCCGGACGAGATCTTCTCGGCGAGCGTCTCGTTGGCGGCGCGCTGCAGGTCGCTGTCGATCGTGAGCCAGACGGAATCGCCGGCCTGCGGCGGGTCCGTCACGGTCGTGGAGACGACCGCGCCGGTCGAATCGGTCTCGATGGTCTCCTTGCCGTTCTGCCCGCGCAGCGTCGATTCGAAAACCGACTCGATGCCGCTCTGCCCGACCGTATCCGTATAGGAATAGCCGGAAACGTTCGAGGCGGAATACGTGTTGCCCGCCGCCTCCGCCTCGGCGTACTGCTCCTCGGAAATCGCGCCGAGCGTGCCGACGACGTGCGGCGCGAGCGCGCCGTCCTCGCCGTAGTAGCGCGTCTGGCCCACCTGCGTCTCGACGCCGGGCATATCGGACGCGCGCTCGCTGACGATCTCCACCGTCTCGATCGCGACGTCCTCCGCGATCACGTACGGGTTTGTCCGGCTGAACGCGCTGCGCTCCATGTTGTAGCGGACGGAGGCGATGCGCCGCACGTCGGCCTTGTCCGTCGTGTTGTCGATCTCGTACCGCTCGACGAGCGCCGCCATGCACGCGGCCGCGTCCGCATCCGCCGGCAGGTCGAGCATTTCCGCCGACTTCATCGTCTCGATCTCGCTCTGGCGCGCCGAATCAAACGCGTATTCCCCGCCCGCGCCGATCACGATCGGCAGGCGGTCGATCCACGCGACGTCGACCGACTCGAGCAGCTTGACGACCGAGAGGATCGTCTCGTTGCGCGCCTGCGCGTCCTCCGACAGCCGGCTGTACACGATGTTGTAGACCGGCCGGTTCCCGGCCAGCACCTCGCCGTTGCGGTCGAGGATCTCGCCGCGCGCGCCGGTCAGCTTGATGAAGCTGCTCGACACCACGGCCTCCTCGGCGTACGTCGCGCCTTCCAGAAGCTGCCACTGGCCGAGGCGGCCGATGTAAACGAGAAAGATCACGGCCACCAGCGCGCCGCACACGATGTAGCGCCCCCATTTTTTGAGCATTCCGCCGCCTCCTTATCCTGCGCAGTTACATGCAGTGTTCCCGGTTTTTTCCGATTTTCCCTCAGCGCCGGCCGAAAAAGCGCCGGTTCAGATACTGCAGGCCGTAGCAGACCGGGATCATCAGAAGCGTGTAAAAGTAAATCGGCAGGTACGCGTTGACAAGCGCGTATGCCGCAAGGCTGTAGCCGCGCGCCACGTACAGCACGAGCCAGTCGAGCACGACGGCCGCGGCGCAGCTCCACAGCCCCATCAGGATCGCCGTGAACACGTGGATCTGGATCCGCGTGCCGCACAGGCCGCTCAGCAGAAAACAGAGCACGCCGAAAACGAGCGCGTGGTAGCCCATCGCGTTGCCGCCGCCGAAATCGGCGAGCAGGCCCGCAAAAATGCCGAACGCCATCGCGGGCACGCAGTCCTCGACCATCGCGATCGTCAGCGCCGCGGCCAGAATCAGCATCGGCTTCGCGCCCATGACGGGCGGCAGAAGCCCCGGCGTTTCCTGCAAAACAAAAAGCAGAAGGAGCTGCACCGCGTACAGCGCCCACCGCATCCATCTTTTCCGGTCCGCCACGCGGTCCGCCTCCTTCCGGATTTCAAAATCTCAAAGCCCGGGGCGCATCAGCCGTTGTCCTTCTGGGCCGTCACGGCCGGGTCCTCCGCCTCGGGCGAAGGCGAGGGCTCGGGCAGGTTCGCCTGTACGTCGCCCTTGCCGTCGAACGCCGTGATGACGAACACGTCCGACACGGTCTTGACGTCGACGTACGGCGTGACGATCGCGTAATACGACGAATCGGCGTTGCTGCGCTCCACGCTGTCGACGCGCCCGATCAGCAGGTCGCTCGGGAACATGCCGCCCGCGCCGGAGGTCGTAACGATCGCCCCGGGCTGGATCTGCGTGTCCCGCGTCAGGTAATTGAGGCGCACCTTGCCGCTGTTCGCGAACTGGATGTCGCTCGAGATCACGCCGCTTTCGCCGGTCTCCTTCGCAACGGCGCCGATCTGCGTCTCCTCCGAGAGGATCGAGCGCACGCGGCTCGAGGTCGCGTAGACCTCCTCGACGACGCCGACGACGCCCATCTCCGTGATGACCGCATCGCCCGCGGAAATGCCGGAGAGCGAGCCGCGGTCGATCGTGAAGTCATAGAACACGTCGCCCGGGTCGCGCCCGACGACGCTCGCCGCCGTCAGCTCGAGGTCCGGCATCGCCTCCTTGACCGAGAGGATATTCTCGTAGGAGGCGTTTTCCGCCTTGACCTCGTAGTAATCGACGAGCTGCTCGCGCAGCGTGCGGTTTTCCTCGAGCAGCTCCGTGTACAGCGCCTGCAGTTCATCCTTCGACATGCCGTCGAGGTCGACGAACTCCTTCGCGCCCTCGGTCATGTTCGTGCCCGCCGTCAGAAGCGGCGCCGACACGGTGCCGAAGAGGTTCGAAAAGAGCGAGCTGCCCGCGCTCAGGCTGTAGATCAGGACGCCGAGCAGCACGACGACCGCGACGATCAAAATTTTAAACGTGCGGGTTGAAAATTTTTCCATACGCATCCCCGTGCCCCGGCGGGGCGCAGGCCTTCCTTTCCTCAGAAATCAAGCGGCGTTTCCCGAAAGCGAAGCCGGCCTCAGGCCTCCTCCGCGCGGCGCGCGTTCGCCGGGATGTACGCCCGGCCCTCGAGCGTCTTTCCCGCGCCGCGGGCGACGCAGTCCATCGGGTGCTCCGCGATATGTACCGGCAGGCCGGTCGCCTCGTGCAGGAAGCGGTCGAGCCCGCGCAGCAGCGCGCCGCCGCCCGTCAGCACGATGCCCGTCTCGAGCAGGTCCGCCGCGAGCTCCGGCGGCGTGCGCTCCAGAACGCTGTGCAGCGCCTCGAACACCGACTTGAGCGGCAGCATCAGCGCCTCGCGCACGTCCTCGGCCGTCACGGTGATGTCCCGCGGCTGGCCGTCGGCCGCGCTCGCCGCGCGCAGGCTCATCGAAACGCTCTGCAGCTTTTCGAGCGGGTACGCCGAGCCGATGCGGATCTTGATCTGCTCCGCGGTCCGCTCGCCGACCACGACGCCGTACTTCTTTTTCAGGTGCGCGGCGATCGCCTCGTCGAACCGGTCGCCCGCCACGCGCACCGACTCGGACACGACCGGGTCGCCGTAGGAGATGACGGCCATCTCGCTCGTGCCGCCGCCGATGTCGAGCACCATGCTGCCGCGCGGCTTGTCGATCGCGATGCCGGCGCCGAGCGCGGCCGCCATCGGCTCGAGGATCAGGTCTACCTTTCCGGAGCCGGCGCTGCGCGCGGCGTCCTCCACGGCGCGGCGCTCCACCTCGGTGACGCCCGAGGGGATGCAGATGACGATGTGCGGGCGGCTGAACGCGCCCGACTTCAGCGCCTTGCGCACAAAGTATTTGAGCATGGCCGCCGTGACCTCGAAATCGGCGATCACGCCGTCCTTGAGCGGGCGCACCGCGACGATCGAGTCCGGCGTGCGGCCGAGCATCTCCTTGGCCTGCTTGCCGACGGCGAGCACCTCGTCGGTGCGCACGTCGACCGCGACGACCGACGGCTCCCGCAGCACGATGCCGCGCCCGCGCACGTAGACGAGCGTGTTCGCCGTACCCAGGTCAATGGCGATGTCCTTGACCGACCGGGAAAAAACCGAAAAAAGCGAGGCAAGCCCCGCGAAAAAATCCGAATGAACCGTACCCATGCTGCAAAGCCTCCACAGGCCCCGCCCGTCTGCACGACGCCGGCGCCACAAAATCACACAGTCGTAAAAATCACACAGTACAGTATAGCAAAAAAAGCGCGCTTTCTCAACCGAAAAGGTTTACAAATTGTAACTTTTTCGAAAAATCCCAAGATATGCGGCGCCCCCCGGCGGCCGTTCCATATCTTGACCCCTTTATTTTCCGGTGCTGCCAAAGCCGCCCGCGCCGCGGTCCGTCTCGGAAAGCGACGCGACTTCGATGATCTCCGGCGCAAAGTACGGCATGATGATCATCTGCGCGATGCGCTCGCCCGGCTGCACCGTATACGGCTCGGCGCTCAGGTTGTGCAGGCCGACGCAGATCTCGCCGCGGTAGTCGCTGTCCACAACGCCGACGCCGTTCGTCACGTGGATGCCCTTCTTGATGCCGAGGCCGCTGCGCGTGAAGATGAAGCCCGCCGTGCCGGCCGGGATCTCCGCCGCGAGGCCGCTCGGGAACACCGCGCGCGCGCCGGGCTGAATCGTCTGCGGCGCGTCGATGCAGGCGCACAGGTCGTAGCCGGCGCTGCCCGCCGTCGCCTGCTTCGGCAGCACGGCGCCTTCGCGCACGCGCATCAGCTTGAGAACCATTCCGTTATTTTCCATTTTTCATTTTCCTCCTGATTTTTCTCCGTCTGGCGCTTTGCGCGCCGAAGGGCTGTGCAAAACCGTTTCCACAGCCCTGTTGAAAAGCCGTTTTGGCTCTGCCATGCGGCTTTTCAGGCATATTTTTCCCCTGCGGAAAAAAGTTTTTCACTCTTTCCACCGAGTTTTCCACAATCACAGCACACCGCGTGTAAAAAGGCCCCGAGTGTAGTCGGAATGCGGCTTTTCCTGTCGAATTGTGCGGCGCAGGATTTCCCCTGTTTCCACAGCTTTTTCCACAGAAAACTTTAAAACGCCAAAATCCGCGCCGCTTCCCGCGCGAACGCTGTCCGTTATTGTCAGCGGGACGCTGTTGAAAACCTCCGAAAAGACGGGTTTTCCCGCAAATTTTGTGCAAAGCACGGGAAATTCCACGCCGCGCCGGTCGCGGATCGAAAGCGGGCGCGCGCAGTGCAGGCAGCCCTTTTTCGAATTCGCCAGCGGGCAGTTGCGCGTGAGCATCAGCGGCTGCCGCCCGTAGACGAGCACGCCCCGCGGCAGCGCGCCGCCGAGCGCCGCGATCTCCGCGCCGGTCAGCTCCATCGAAAGCTCGGTGTCGCACAGGCCGAGCGACTCGAAGAAGCGCAGGCTCTGCGTGTTGAAAACATTGAGGGAAAATCCGCCGTGCGCGGACACCTCCAGTTCCCTGCACAGCGCGACGGCGCCGAGGTTCCCGCACCAGAAGTGCGTAAAGCCCTCGCGCCGGAGCGCTTCCATGCGCGCCCGGACCGGCGCCTCGACGCCCCAGATCGCCCGCGGGATCTCGAGGATCAGCGCGTGCCCGGCCCGGCGCAGCGCGTCGAGCGCGTCAAGCGGCGTGTCGAGCGGCAGCTGGACCGCTTCGAGCGCGCCGGCGTTTTCCGGGATCTGCTCCGCGTCGCGGAACGCGCCGCGCAGCGCGAGCTTTTCGGGCCTGTGCGGGCGCACGTCCAGCGCCGGCATCCGGAACGGAACCGGCTTTTTCTCCCTGCGCTGTGCGCCGAGCGCCTCGAGCGCCGCGCGGCGCAGGCCGTTCAGCACCGAAACCGGCACCGCCGTGCGCCCGTCGGTTTCGATCTCCGCCGCCGTGCAGCGGTACGGCGTGCCGCCCGTCTTCTGCAGCTGCGCCTGCCAGCGCGCCGTATCGACCGGCAGCCGCTGCGCCGCCGCGCAGACGTGCGCTTCATCCGCGACCGACGCCGTATGCGCGCCGTCCGACACGGTGAGCGCGGGGTGCTCCCCCTCGAAAATGCGCGCGCGGAACGTGACCGGCACGCACTGCCGCTCGTTCTTGTACAGCGCGTGCAGACTCGCGAATACCGCGGACGACGCGCCCTCCACATCCTCCTTCGTGCGGATGCCGAACATGCTGCGTCCGCGCTGCGCGGACAGGTAGCCGTCCGTAAAGCCGGAGCGCGAGAACACGGCGCCGAGGTCCTCCAGCAGCGCGGGCGGCACCGGCTCGCCGTCCGCCGCATGGCGGCAGGCGGAGACCGCCGCGGCCACGTACTCGGGCCGCTTCATGCGCCCTTCAATCTTCGCCGAGCAGACGCCGGCCGCCGAAAGCGCGCCGATGTGCTCGATGAACGACATGTCCTTGAGGCTGAGGTCGTGCCCCGTGCCGCCGGGCGCCGCAAAGGGCAGGCGGCACGTCTGCGCGCAGCGCCCGCGGTTGCCGCTGCGGCCGCCGAGCATCGCGCTGAAATAGCACTGCCCGGAGAGCGACATGCACAGCGCGCCGTGCACGAACGCCTCGAGCTCCACGTCGGTCTGCGCCGAGACCGCGCGGATCTCCTCGAGCGACATCTCGCGCGCAAGCACCACGCGCGACGCGCCGAGCGACTGCAAAAGCGCCGCGCCGCCCGGCGTGTGCAGGCTCATCTGCGTCGAGGCGTGCAGCGGCATTTCGGGGCACGCCTCATGCAGCAGCGCGAAAAGCCCCATGTCCTGCACCAGAATGCCGTCGACCGGCAGGCTGCACAGATACGCGCAGAAGTCGAGCGCTTCGGCGAGCTCCGCGTCCTTGACGAGCGTGTTGACCGTCACATAGACGCGCACGCCGCGCTCGCGCGCGAAGGCCGCGGCCTCCCGCATCTCCTCGCGCGAAAAATTGGCGGCGTTCGCTCTTGCCGAAAAAAGCGCGCCGCCCATATACACCGCGTCCGCACCGGCGAATACCGCGGCTTTCAGCGCCGCCGGGTTGCCGGCCGGCGCCAGAACTTCGATCTTATCCGTTGTCAAAACCGTCACTCCTTGGCGAAAAAGCTGACGAGCCCTTCCTGCTCGCCGATGTCGGGCCGCAGGGGGTTGCGCATCGGGACCGGCTGGCCGGCTGGCTTTTCCGGCGCGGCCGGCTGCGCGGCCGCCGGCTGTGCCTGCAGGCGTTTGATCTGCTCCTCGGCGAGCTTCAGCTTGCCCTCGGCCTGCTGCAGGCGCGCGCGGAGCCCCTCCGCGCCGCCGAGCTGCCGCAGTTCCTCCTCGAGCTGCGCGGCCTTTTCCTCGCTCTGCCGGAGCGCCGCCTCCTGGCGGGCAAGCTCCTCGCAGAGGTTCATCGCCGTGATCACCGCGGCCTTCTCGATCGACGCGGCATACGCCGTGTTGAGCACCTGCTGCATGCGCGAGCGCACCGCTTCGGCGATCCGCTCGGCGGCCGCGCGGTCCATGTCGCCCGATACCGTGACCTCCACGCCGCAGATGTTCAGTCTACATCTCGTCTTTTCCATTCCCTGTGCCTTCCTTTCCGCATGGCGCGCCTGTTTCCGGCGCAGCGGCCGGATATCCTGCCTCTATTATATTGCATTTCAGACGAAAAAGAAAGAGAAGACGGGAAAATTTGCGCCGCAGCCGT
>HHCFR02800__coassemble_2939_pt1 | contig 10823 bp, 11 predicted proteins | sample HHCFR02800__metabat2_low_PE_068 | metagenome-assembled genome bin HHCFR02800
ACAATATTGTATACTGCGATTTTATCACGACGCAGGGGGAAAATCAAGTGTGCGCGCAGATTTTATTCCAGCTCGAAAGCGCCGGTGTACAGGCGGTAGTAGACGCCCTTCTGGGCGATCAGGTCCTGATGCGTGCCGCGCTCGATGATGCGACCGTGGTCGAGCACCATGATGACGTTCGAGTTCTTGACCGTCGAGAGCCGGTGCGCGATCACGAAGACCGTGCGGCCGTGCATCAGCGCGTCCATGCCGCGCTGCACGATGGCCTCGGTGCGCGTATCGATGGAGCTGGTCGCCTCGTCGAGGATCATGACGGGCGGGTCGGCGACGGCCGCGCGGGCGATGGAGATCAGCTGGCGCTGGCCCTGCGAAAGGCCGCTGCCGTCGCCCGAAAGCACGGTGTTGTAGCCGTCCGGCAGCATGCGGATGAAGCCGTCCGCGTTGGCGAGCTTCGCGGCTGCGATGCATTCCTCGTCGGTCGCGTCGAGCTTGCCGTAGCGGATGTTTTCCATCACCGTGCCGGTGAACAGGTTGACGTCCTGCAGGACCACGCCGAGCGAGCGGCGCAGATCCGGCTTCTTAATTTTATTGATGTTGATGCCGTCGTAACGGATCTTGCCGTCGGCGATGTCGTAGAAGCGGTTGATCAGGTTCGTGATCGTCGTCTTGCCCGCGCCCGTCGCGCCGACGAAGGCGATTTTCTGGCCCGGCTTTGCGTACAGGCTGATGTCGTGCAGGACGATCTTGTCGGGCACGTAGCCGAAGTCCACGTCGTGCAGCTCCACGCGGCCCTGCAGCTCCGTGTACGTCACGGTGCCGTCGCCGTGCGGGTGCTTCCACGCCCAGAGGCCGGTGCGCTTCTCGCTCTCGACGAGCGTGTCGCCGCGCCTTTCGGCGTTGACCAGCGTGACGTAGCCCGCGTCCTGCTCGCTCTCCTCATCGAGGAGCGCGAAGATGCGGGACGCGCCGGCCATGGCCATGATGATCGAGGAGATCTGCTGCGTGACCTGGCTGATCGGCTGCACGAAGCTCCGCGAGAGCTGGAGGAACGAGGCGATCGCGCCGAGCGTCATGACGTCCATGCCGGTGAGCGTGAGGTTCGGCGTGCTGAAAAGGGCCATGAGGCCGCCGAGCACGGCGATCAGCACGTACAGGGCATAGCCGAGCGCGTTCATGATCGGGCCGAGAATGTTTGCGAATTTGTTCGCTTCCGCGGCGTTTTCGAACAGGTCCTCGTTCCGTTCGTCAAAGGCCTGCTTCGTCTTGTCCTCGTGGCAGAAGACCTTGACGACCTTCTGGCCGTTGATCATTTCCTCCACGTAGCCGTTGACGTTGCCGAGCGACTGCTGCTGCCGCACGAAATAGCGGCCGCTTTTCGCCGTGACCTTGCCGATGACCTTGAACATCAAAAGCAGGAACACGACGACGAAAATCGTCAGCCAGACGCTCAAAGACAGCATCGAGAAGAATACGGCGACAACGGAGAAGAGCGAGGAGATCGTCTGCGGGATGCTCTGCGAGATCATCTGGCGCAGCGTGTCGGTATCGTTCGTGTAGTGGCTCATCACGTCGCCGTGCGTGTGCGTGTCGAAGTATTTGAGCGGCAGCGTCTGCATGTGCGCGAACATGTCGTCGCGGATGGTTTTCAGCGTGCCCTGCGAGATGACCGCCATGATGCGGTTGTAGAACAGCGTGGCGAACGCGCCGATGATGTAGATGACCGCCATCTGGCACAGGGCGAAGAACAGGCCGGTGAAGACCGGCGCGGCTTCGAGCAGGAGCGGCGCAATGTAATCGTCGATCAGCCGCTGCAGGAACAGCGAGGACATGACGCTGGCAAAGGCGCTGATCGCAATGCAGATGAACACGAGGATGAGCTGGAAGCGGTATGGCTTCATATAGGAAAGCAGCCGCTTCAGCGTCTTTTTGTCGAGCTGCTGCAGGCTTTCCTTCATGGAAAGCCGCGGGCCGTTAGGACGTGGGGGCATTGTCGTCGTCTCCTTTCGTCTGGGATTCGTATACCTCGCGGTAGATCGGGCTGGACTCGAGCAGCTCTTCGTGCCTGCCGCAGGCCGTGATGCGGCCGTCGTCGAGCACGAGGATCATGTCGGCGTCCTGCACCGAGGCGATGCGCTGCGCGATGATGATCTTCGTCGTGTCGGGAATCTCCGTCGCGAACGCCTCGCGGATCAGCGCGTCGGTGCGCGTGTCGACGGCGCTTGTCGAGTCGTCGAGAATCAGAATCTTCGGGTGCTTCAGCAGGGCGCGCGCAATGCACAGGCGCTGCTTCTGGCCGCCGGAGACGTTCGTGCCGCCCTGTTCGATGTAGGTGTCGTAGCCCTGCGGGAAGGCGCGGATGAAGTCGTCCGCCTGCGCGAGCTTGCAGGCGTGGACGAGCTCCTCGTCCGTCGCGTGCTCGTCGCCCCAGCGCAGGTTCTCCTTGATCGTGCCGGAGAACAGCACGTTTTTCTGCAGCACCATCGCGACCGCGCCGCGCAGCGCGTCGAGGTCGTAGCGGCGCACGTCGACGCCGCCGACCTTCACGGCGCCCTGCTGCACGTCGTACAGGCGGGGGATGAGCTGTACAAGGCTGGATTTTGAGGAGCCGGTGCCGCCGATGATGCCGACTGTTGCGCCGGCCGGGATTTTCAGGTCGATGTCGTCGAGCACGGGCTTGCCGCCGTCCTTGTGGTAGTTGAACCGGACGTGCTCAAACGCGATGCTGCCGTCCGGCACTTCGGTCACGGCGTTGTCCGGCGTGGAGATGTCGGGCGTCTCGTCGAGCAGCTCGACGGCGCGCTCGCCGGAGGTGCGGGACATCGTGATCATGACGAAGATCATCGAGAGGCCCATCAGGCTCATGAGGATCTGCGTCGCGTAGGAGATCAGGCTCAGCAGCTCGCCGGTCGAAAGGCCGAGCGCCGCGTCGCCGCCGCAGGCGACGATGGTCCGCGCGCCGAACCAGGAGATCAGGATGACGGCGGCGTACATGCACAGCTGCATCAGCGGGGCGTTCCAGGCGAGGCGCTGCTCCGCCTTTTTGAAGTCCTTATAGATGCGCTCGGAAACCGAGTTGAATTTCTTTTCCTCGTGGTCCTCGCGCACGAACGACTTGACGACGCGGATGCCGTGCAGGTTTTCCTGCACGATGCCGTTGAGCCAGTCGTAGGTGCGGAAAACGCGCTCGAAGATCGGGTGCGTCCGCGTCATGATGAAGTAAAGGCCCAGCGCGAGGATCGGGATGATCGCGAGGAAGATCAGCGAGAGCTGCGCGTCGATCGCGAAGGCGGCGACGAGCGAGAAGATCATCATCAGCGGGCTGCGCACCGCCATGCGGATGATCATCTGGTAGGTGTTCTGCAGGTTCGTCACGTCCGTCGTCAGGCGGGTGACGATGCTGGCCGTGGAGAACTTGTCAATATTGGAAAAGGAGAAGTTCTGCACCTTGTAGAACATGTCGTGGCGCAGGTTCCGCGCAAAGCCGCTCGAGGCTTCGGCGGCGAATTTGCCGGAGGCGATGCCGCAGAGCAGCTGCCCGGCGGCCGAAAGCAGCAGCACGAGCCCCATTTTCACAATATAGTTCATGTTGCCGGCGTCGATGCCGTAGTCGATGAGGTTGGCCATCAGCATCGGGATGATCACCTCAAAAACGACCTCGCCGCTGATGGTGACCATGGCGAGGATGGAGTTCCGCTTCTGCTCGCGGATGCTCCGCATCAGCTTGCGAATCAAGTGCGCCCCTCCTTTGCGGCCTTCTGCCGCTCCATGGTGGCGATGTCGATGTTGTCCTGCATGCGCTGCAGGTAGGCCACCAGCGTGCGGACCTCATTGGCCGTAAAGCCGCGCGTCAGCACGCCCTCGAGCATTTCGTGGTCCTGGTTGATGGTCTGCAGCAGCTCCTCAGCCTTCGGCGTAAGCGTCAGGCGGCGCAGGCGCGAGTCGGTCTCGCCGATGTGGCGCTCCACAAAGCCCTTGCGCACGAGCAGGTCGACGACCTTCGAGGCTGTGGACCGCGTGATGCCGAAATGGCGCTCGACGTCCCGCAGGTAAACGGGGGAGCCGCTGTGCTCGGCGATGAAGAGGATCACCCAGGTGTTGGCCCCGGTGAGCTGGTCGTTCTCCCGCTTGTGGGAATAGTTGTCGATGAACCGGCGCATTGTGGCGTTCAATGCGTGCAGTGCGTGGTCAATCCGCTCTTTTGGCATTTGAAGTCGCATCCTTTCTGAAAAAAATAATCTGCGTGTTTTGAAGACTGTTTCTCGGCTCAACATCGGCATGCGGCGAACGGTCATGCGCTTAATTGTTGAGTTTGGGATATATTATAGTTTCCTAATCCAACAATGTCAAGAGGGTTTTGATGAATTTTTCCGGCAGGCAAAAAATTTTTTTCGGGTGTTCTCATACACGCCCGGATATGGTATAATAAATTCGTACAAATTTCGGCCGGAAACGGTGCGGACCGCAGGGTTCGGATTGGAGAACTGAAGATGAAGACAAAATGTGCGTTCTGGGTGGCGGGCGTCGGCGTTCTGCTGGGGGCCGCGCTGCGCTGCATCCAGATGCTTTTCTTTTTTGATTACGATACGGGTTTTGTGACGGACAGCGGCGTGCTGACGATCCTGTACAGCGGCGTGACGCTGGTCGCGGCGGTCGTCTCCGGCGTGCTCTGCCTTGCGGACCGCCGCCGGTGCGGGTCGCTGCTGCGGGGCCGCAGCTGGTCGGCGGGCGTTTCGGCGCTGCTCGTCGGCGTATTCTTGCTGCTGTGCGCGGCGGCGCTGTTCTGGGACGCCTATATTTACCGCGCGTTCGGCGTTTCGTACTTCGTGCTGCCGTCGCAGGTTGGGGCGCATGTGCCGTTCGCGGTCTTTACGGCGCTGTTCGGCGCCGCCGCCGTGGCCGCCGCGGTCCTGTGGATGCGCGGCAAGGCGTTTCCCGGCAAGGCCGGCGTGCTCTGGGCGCTCGGCGTCGTGTGGGGCGTGGGCTACATGCTGCTGACCTTCATGCTGTATTCCGCATCGGCTACGACGGTCGAAAACCTCTACACGGTCGGGGGCGGCGCGGCGATGCTCTTCTTCCTGCTCGCGGAGGGCAAGCTCCTCTCGGGCGTCGGCGGGCGCAGTACGGCGCGGACGGCGTTCGTCTTCGGGCTGCCGGCCGTCGTGCTCTGGCTGACCTACGTGCTTTCGAACACCGTGCTGATCGTTGCCGGGCGCGGCTATGCCACGGAGATGCCGTATGCCATCCAGCTCGCGATGCTCGCGGTCTGCATCCATATTCTGGCGCTGCTCTTTGCGCTGCAGGGTGAAATTTTCAAACCTGCCGCGCCGGAGCATGTCCCGGCACACGAAAAAAAGGCCGGATCCAGGGCCGATTCCGTTAAGTGAAAATCTTTTTCAGGAAAAAGTTTGTGATTCTGCCAAAAAAGTCTTGTATTATTCCCGGAAATGCTATAGAATAAGATAAGCAGATCCATTATCTACAAATATCAGGAGGTATTAAGAATCATGGCTGTTAAAGTTGCAATCAATGGTTTTGGCCGTATTGGCCGTCTGGCGTTCAGACAGATGTTTGGCGCTGAGGGTTACGAGGTTGTTGCGATCAACGATCTGACGAAGCCCTCCATGCTCGCACATCTTCTGAAGTACGATACCGCGCAGGGCGGTTACTGCGGCAAGATCGGCGAAGGCCTGCACACGGTTGAGGCCGACGACGAAGCGAACACCATCACGGTCGACGGCAAGACGCTGAAGATCTACGCGGAAAAGGACGCAAAGGACCTTCCGTGGGGCGAAATCGGCGTTGACGTTGTCCTCGAGTGCACGGGCTTCTACACCTCTAAGGCGAAGTCCCAGGCGCACATCGACGCTGGCGCAAAGAAGGTTGTCATCTCCGCTCCGGCCGGCAACGATCTCCCGACGATCGTTTACAGCGTAAACGAGAAGACCCTCACCGCGGACGACACGATCATCTCCGCTGCGAGCTGCACGACGAACTGCCTCGCGCCGATGGCGAAGGCCCTCAACGACTATGCGCCGATCCAGAGCGGCATCATGAGCACGATCCACGCTTACACCGGCGATCAGATGATCCTCGACGGCCCGCACAGAAAGGGTGACCTCCGCCGTGCACGCGCCGGCGCTGCGAACATCGTCCCGAACTCCACGGGCGCTGCGAAGGCGATCGGCCTCGTCATTCCGGAACTCAACGGCAAGCTCATCGGCTCCGCACAGCGCGTTCCGGTTCCGACCGGCTCCACGACGATCCTGACGGCTGTCGTCAAGGGCACGGACATCACGAAGGAAGGCATCAACGCGGCGATGAAGGCTGCGGCTTCCGAGAGCTTCGGCTACAACGAAGATCAGATCGTTTCCTCCGACGTTATCGGCATGAAGTACGGCTCCCTGTTCGACGCAACGCAGACGATGGTTGCGAAGATCGCGGACGACCTCTATGAGGTTCAGGTTGTTTCCTGGTACGACAACGAGAACTCCTACACGAGCCAGATGGTCAGAACGATCAAGTATTTCGCTGAAATCTGATTTTTTCAGTCTGTACGGAAGGGGCAGGTTTTCCTGCTCCTTCTTTTTTGTCTGCGCGGCCCTTTTGCGCCGCCGATTTGAAAGGAAGGGATTTGTTGTGCAGGAAAGAGTGCGGCAGTTTTTGCTGCAGAACGGTATAGAATGCGGCGCGGAGTACCGCTGCCTGGACCTCGCGAGCGAGGTCGGCGAGGTCGCAAAGGAGATCCTGCGCGGATCGTCCTACGGGAAAGAGCCGTACGCGCCGACGCCGGAGACGGAGGAGGAGCTCGGGGACTGCCTGTTTTCGCTGCTGGCGCTCTGCTGCGCGCTGAACGTCGACGCCCAGCAGGCGCTGGAGCGCGTGCTGGAAAAATATGAGGCGCGGCTGCGCAAAAAGGGGAGCGCCGGCTCGCGCTGAACGCCGCATTGCATTTTCTGTCATATCGTGCTAAAATAGGCGCGAATGTTTATCAGACAAGGAGTGAATGTGTGCGATGGCACAGAAAAAACTCGGCTTCGGCCTGATGCGCCTGCCGTCTTTGGACCCGAATGATCCGGGCAAGATCGACATGGAGCAGACAAAGCAGATGGTAGATACCTTCCTCGAGCGCGGCTTCACCTACTTCGACACCGCGTGGATGTACTGCGCGTTTCAGAGCGAGCGCGCCGCAAAGGAGGCGCTTGTCGAGCGCCACCCGCGCGACAGCTTTACGCTGGCGACAAAGCTGCATTCCGGCTTTATCAAGACGAAGGAGGACCGCGACCGGATCTTCAACGAGCAGCGTGAAAAGACGGGCGTCGAATTTTTCGACTATTACCTGCTGCACGACATCAACGCGCACAGCCTCGACGTGTACAACGCGCTCGACTGCTTTTCGTGGATTCGCGAGAAGAAGGCGCAGGGGCTTGTCAGGCACATCGGCTTTTCCTTCCACGACGGGGCCGACCTGCTCGACCGCGTGCTGACCGAGCACCCCGAGTTTGAGTTCGTCCAGCTCCAGATCAACTATCTCGACTGGGACAGCGCCGGCGTGCAGTCGCGCAAGTGCTACGAGGTCGCCGAAAAGCACGGCGTCCCGGTCTTCGTCATGGAGCCGGTCAAGGGCGGCACGCTCGCGGCTGTGCCGGACGCGGTTGCCGATATGTTCAAGTCGTTCGCGCCGGAGATGTCCGTCCCGTCCTGGGCGGTCCGCTTTGCGGCGAGCCTGCCGAACGTGCAGATCGTGCTTTCCGGCATGAGCAGCATGGAGCAGCTGCTCGACAACACCGGCTATATGCAGGACTTCAAGCCGCTCAGCGAGGCGGAGCACGCGGTCGTCCGCAAGGCCGTGGAGCAGATCAATGCGAACATCGCGATTCCATGCACCGGCTGCGCGTACTGCGTCGACGGATGTCCGATGCGCATCGCGATCCCGAAGTATTTCTCGCTGTACAATGCGGACATGCAGGAGATCAAGGGAAAGAGCTGGACGCCGCAGAGCGGGTACTACGAAAACCTGACGCACGATTTCGGCAAGGCGAGCGAATGCATCGCGTGCGGCCAGTGCGAGGGCGTCTGCCCGCAGCACCTGCCGATCATCGAGCACCTGAAAACGGTGGCGGCGCATTTTGAAAAATAAGGCCTGACGGCAAAAAAGCAGTATCCGAAGGATGACGGATACTGCTTTTGCTTTTTCGGCTCTATTTGCGCGCCGGCTTTGAACGCATACGCCGTCACAGCGGCAGAAGCGGGAGCAGCAGCTCGCAGGCGAGCACGACGGCGCTCGCGAATACGGCGACGCACAGCAGGCTTTTGCCGCGGAAGGCGAGGAAGAGCGCCGCCGCAAACCCGAGCGACGCGCTGAGCACGCTGCCGGTCGAGGAGAGGATCGCCGGGAAGGTCATCGCGGAAAGCGTCGCATACGGCACGTAGTACAAAAAAGAGCGGATGTATTTGTTGGTGATCCTGCGCCGGATCAGCGTCAGCGGCAGCAGCCGGATCAGGTAGGTGACGAGCGCCATCACCGCGATGTATGTAAGGATCTCAGGCCGCATGGTCTTCCTCCTTTACGGGCTTGTCCTCGATCGGGAAGAGCCACGCGGCGCCGCCCGCCACGAGCACCGTCACGAGGATGATGCGGAAGCCCGAGGAGATCTCCCGCAGATAGGGCGCGAACGTGAACACGGCGGATACGGCCATCGAGAGCAGCGCGACGCCGGCGACGACCCGGTTTTCCTTTGCGGGCGGCACGACGATCGCGATGAACATGCCGTACAGCGCGATGCCGAGCGCGTTGGTGAGCACGCCGGGCAAAATGCTGCCGGCCGCCGCGCCGAGCGTGGTGCCGAGCACCCAGCCGGGGACCGCCGCCGCGATCAGGCCGTAGCTGTAGTAGGGGGAGAGCGGCGCCGGGCGGCTGAAGCTGACGGCGAAAATCTCATCCGTCATGCCGTAGGCAATGCCGAAACGGTGCGCAAAGCGCATGTCGGGGGAAAGCCGCTGCGAAAGCGCGCAGGACATCAGAAAATACCGCAGGTTGATGACAAGCTGGGTGAAAGCGAGCTCCAGGTAGGAAGCGCCCGCGGCGATGATGCCGAGCGCGGCAAACTGCCCGGCGGAGGTCAGGTTTGCGGCGGAAACCGCGGCGGCCTCCGGTACGGAAAGGCCGATGCCCGCGGCCTGAATGCCGAACGCAAACGACACGGCGAAATAGCCGAGGCAGATCGGCAGGCCGTCGCGCAGGCCCGCCCGGAAATTCTGTGCTTTTGTCTGCATGGCGCAACTCCCCTTTACTGCAAATACAGGACGTAGATCTGGCACGGATTGCCCGGGTCCCACAGCGTGGGGAACACCTCGAATTCCTTGAAACCGAGGGCGCGGTAAAACCGATTCGTTCTGTCGTACTGCGGGTATTTTCCCATCTGCACCGTTTTCACCTGCATAAAGGCGTAGCCCATCTCCCGCGCGGCTTCCCTGGCGCGGTTCAGCAGTTCCCGCCCGACGCCGCGCCGGTGGAGCTGCGGCAGAACGCCCATGACGTATAGCTCGATCGTGTCGCGCCCCGTCTCCTTCAGGTACAGGAAGCCGGCGGGGCTGTTCCCGTCGTAAGCGCAGAAAAACGCTTTGCCGGCGCTTTCGGCAATGTATTCTTCCCGGGCTTCCGGTATCCCGAACCAGTCGGGAAGCGCCTCGAGGATGCGCCGCGTCACCCGCTGCTTTTCCGTGTCGTCTGTCAGCTGCCGTATCTGCATGATAGATTTTCCCTTCTGTGTGCGGTTTTCTCCCGTGCGGGACTTTTCCGGTCTTTCTGCAAGAGAAAAAAGAAATTGAAAAAAGGCGGTGTTCACCGCCTTCAAAAGAGCATAAAAATCCCCGCCCGACCGTAACGTGCTCTCAATAACCTGCTACTGTAAAAGCAGGTGGGTGCCCTCCCACAGGGTTCGCGCTCCCTTCGTCCAACGGCGGGCAAAGCCGCCGCCGGGAGGTCTGCAGTCCGCCTGCGGAGCCGGGCTCCCGATTATTTGAGTGTAGGGTTATTCTTGCACGGTCCGCGTATCGGGCAGGTAATTTTATTGTTTACATGCGCGGGACTGTTATGTGTGGGAGGTTATTCCTCCTCGTCCTCCATGGCCTGCGCATAACGCGATTCGAAAATGTCCGCCAGCTTATCGAGCAGCGCTTCATCCTCCACCTCGGAGAGCTGTTCTTCGCCGTCCACATTGACAAGCTCGAAGATATAGTACTCGTCGGCGTCCGCAACATCGCCCTCGGCGTCGTTGAGCGTCGGGATCAGCGCCATGAAGTAGCCGTCGTCGTTTTCGATTTCGTCGATGATTTCAAACTCGTGCTCGTTGCCCTCGTCATCCAGCAGAACGACGAGATCGGCCTCGTATTCCTGTTCGTTGTCTATGCTCATGGTTCAAACCGTCCTTTCTGAATTCGGGCGGATCATCTCCGCACCCCTATTGTATCGTGAACCGGGCGCAAAGTCAAGGCGTTTTCCCAAAAGGTTGCGCCCTGTTTGAAAACAATATGTGAATTAAGAATATGAATCGTGTGCGGGAAGTATGCACAGCCGGGTGAAAGCCGCCTGCGGCGCGTCGCGTTTTTTGCAATGGTAGGGGTTTCTCCGGTTCACAGCGGCCCGCCGGAGCGCGGCGGCGTGCACCGCTTTATGCGCCGTCGCGGATTTTGCAGCTTTGGGCCTTGGCGCGGTTTTGCCCGGCCAATTGCGACGGCGCGCGCGAACCCGGCGCGCTTGGCGGGGAGATCGGCAAGGATTTTAGCTTTTTGCACAAGAACGCGTTGTGATATATGTCACTAAT
>HHCFR02800__coassemble_3924_pt1 | contig 8373 bp, 8 predicted proteins | sample HHCFR02800__metabat2_low_PE_068 | metagenome-assembled genome bin HHCFR02800
GTTTGAACAGCTGATTATCTCTTGCTGAACTGCGGAGCGCGACGTGCAGCTTTGAGACCGTATTTCTTTCTTTCCTTCATTCTCGGGTCGCGGGTGAGGAAGCCAGCCTTCTTCAGCTTCGCGCGGAGGTTTTCGGAATCGTACTGGAGCAGCGCTCTCGCGATGCCGTGGCGGATCGCGCCGGCCTGGCCGGTGACGCCGCCGCCTGCAACGCGGCAGACAACGTCGAACTTCTCGTCGGTCTCGGTGAGGACGAGCGGCTGACGGACGATGGTCTTCAGGGTGTCAAGGCCGAAGTAATCGTCGATGTCGCGGTCGTTGATCGTGACCTTGCCCGTGCCCTGGTAAATTCTTACGCGCGCAACGGAGCTCTTTCTTCTGCCGGTGCCGTAGAAATAAGGTGCCTTATCGTACATGTTCGTTTACCTCCTATTAAAGTTCCCAGACAGCCGGCTTCTGCGCAGCGTGCTTGTGCTCGCTGCCTGCATAGACGCGGAGTCTCGCTTCGGCTGCTCTGCCGATCGTGTTGGACGGGATCATGCCGTGGACGGCAAGCTCCATTGCCTTTTCCGGCTTCGTGCGCATCAGGGTGTCGTAGCGGACAGCCTTGAGGTGGCCGATGTAGCCGGTGTGGCGGTAGTAGTACTTCTTCTCCGCCTTGCCGCCGGTGAGGACAGCCTCTGCGCAGTTGATGATGATGACATGGTCGCCGCAGTCGACGTGCGGGGTAAAGGTGGGCTTGTGCTTGCCGCGGAGAAGAACCGCGGCCTGCGCTGCAACGCGGCCGAGCGGCTTGCCCGCCGCATCGATCACATACCATTTGCGGTCAACCTGACCGGCCTTGGCCATATAAGTGGACATAGCGTTTACCTCCAGAAAATTGTTTGAATATGCTCGGTATCTCAGTTTTGCAAAGATACGAAACCTTCCGATAAAACCCGCCGTTTCCGGCTGGGCGCTCCATGATATTACCACAGGGAAAACGGCTTGTCAACACATTTTTTCTCTTTTTTTAATCCGCAAAACGAAATCTCTTGTTTTCTTTTGTTTTCTCTCTTTATCTCTCGTTTTCTCTTCTTCAATTTTCAAAAAAATTTTTCGCGAAAACAGCGAAAAACACGGCGCAGAGCCGTTTTCCGGCCGTGCACCGTGTTTTTGCCGTGCGCCGCGGGCGGCGCCTTTTCTCATTTTTTCACGCACCGCGTCGCGTAGAACGTCGGCACGTTGTATTCCTCCAGCAGGCCGTAGCCGTTCGTGTCCTGGTAGATGTCGGTCAGCATGAAGCCCGCGCGGAGCTGGCCGCCGATCTCCTCCTCGATCGTGTGCGAGAACTGGATGCCGTCGTCGTTTTCCAGCGACGCCTTGTACAGCGCCTCGTCCTGCAGCGGGTTGAACGGCAGCTTATGGCAGATTTTCCAGTCGTCGTCGAACAGGTAGTTGAAGCCGTTGTCGAAGCCGACGAGCAACACGCCGCCGGGCTTCAGGACGCGCGCGCACTCGCGCCAGATCGGGTCGAGCTGCTCGACGTAACAGTTCGAGACCGGGTGGAAGATCAGGTCGAACGACGCGTCCGCAAAGGGCAGCGGCTTCGTCATGTCGGCCTGCACGCACTCGACCGCATAGCCCTCGCGCGCAGCCACCATGCGCTCGCTTTCGAGCTGCGCCGCCGAGTAGTCGAGCACGGTGCAGCGGGCGCCAAGCGCGGTGAAGACCGGGATCTGCTGCCCGCCGCCGCTTGCAAGGCCGAGCACGCGCTTGCCGGCGAGGTCGCCGAACCATTCGTGCGGCACGGCCTTGGTCGGCGTGAGGAGAACGTCCCATTCGCCCGCTTTCGCGCGCAGGTACGTCTCATGGTCGATGGGCATCCCCCATTCCCAGCCTTCTGCGACCCACCGGTCGATGACGGCGGAATTGACCGCCTGATAGTTTTCCTTGTTCATCTCTCTTCTCCTCCGATTTCCAGCGCATAGCCCCATTCCGGCGCCCTGTCAAACGCTGGAAACCGCACAAATCCGTTTTTCACATAGCAGCGCTGCGCGGCTGTGTTGCCCCGCCCCGTATGGAGCAGCAGGCGGCGCAGCCCGCTCTCGCGGCACCAGTCTGCGGCATGGCAGACCAAGCGCCCGCCGAGCCCTGCGCCGCGGTATTCGGGCGCAACATAGAAGAAATTGACATATCCGTATGTACCCAGTTCCGATGAATTCCGGCGGCTCAGGTCGCAGATGCCGACCATTTTCCCATCCAGAAACAATCCGTCGCGAACCGCGCAATCCTTCGACAGCTCCCGGCAGATTTTTTCGTCGTCAAACGGCGCGCCGAACGTGATTTTCGACGTCTCCCTGTGCGCGGCATAGAGAAAGTCGCGGTCCCGGGAAATATCATACGGTCTGAATATAATCTCCATCTGCGTTTCTCCTTTACATTGCGCCTCTGTCCCGCACGGATGCGCCCGCTCAGCCGTTCGCCGCGGCAATCTGCGCCTGGATCGCATCGTACAGCGCGGAGAACGGCGTGTTCGGATATGTGGCCAGCGGCGTGCAGCTCTCGTTGATCAGGCAGTCCGTGACGATCATCGTGCGGATGCCCGCGGCCGTCGCCGCCGCGCCGTCCTCATCCATGTTGTTGCCGACCATCAGGCACTGCTCTGCGGATTTCCCGGTCATTTCGAGGATCTCCGCGAAATACTTCGGGTTCGGCTTGCAGTAGTGCATGTTCTCATACGAGGTGACGAGCTCGAAATCCGCCGTGGAAAGGCCGATCCAGTGCAGGCGCGTCTCCACGCCGTCCCGCGGGAAAAGCGGGTTCGTCGCGAGGATCACGTGCAGGCCGTCCTTTTTCAGCGCGTCGATCAGCGGGCGGGCGAGCGGGTTTTCGCCGGTGAACCGCTTCGCCGCGTCGAAATTGCCGCGGTAGAAGGTGTCGGTCACGGCGCGGTGCTCGGTTTTCCAGCCCGGCATGACGGCTTCAAACGTCTGCCAGAAGGCCTCGCAGTTCGGGCGGGAACCGTCGTTTTTCACCATGGCCGCCGTGCCGCGCCAGACCGCGTCGACCAGCGTCCCGGCGTCGTAGCCGAACGGGATCAGCTCCGCGGCGAGGCCCTTGAAATAGCCCTTCGTAAAGATGTCGTTGTCCATCGGCAGCAGCGTGCCGTCCAGGTCGAATAAGATTGTATCGATCATGCCTGTTCTCTGTTCCCCTTGCTTCCCATCCAGTCGTCCGCCGTCGCGACCACGTCGACGCCGGTGCCGCAGATATTCCCGATGATCACGTCGCCGATGCGGACCGGCGCGTACACGACCGCCGCGTTGATCGCCGCCATGCAGTCGAAGATCTTGTCCTTCGGGATATCCGTCTTTGTGCGCACGGCGACGACCGGGCGCTCGCCGCCCACGACGCGGACCGTCGAGGTGACCGTGCGCGCCGGCGCGGTGATCTCCTTGACCGCGTACGCTTCGCCGCGCTTGCACGTGTTACCCGCGACGGACACGATCTTCCTGCCGTCCAGCGTGACCGTCAACGGGCAGCCGAGCGGGCAGTTGATGCAGATGAAATTTCTGGTTTCCATATCAGTTTTCCTCCGTGCAGACGGTGATCGTCTCAAACTCCGCGTTTTCCAGGTCGGCCTTTTTCAGCACGACCTGCTCCATTTCGCCGGGCGCGAGCACCGTCTTTTTGCGATGCTGCACGCGCGTGTCTCCGAAGTACACGCTGACAAAGCGATTTTTATAGATATTGTCCACGCGGAAGCGCACGGTCAGCGTCTCCGGCATATGCGCCGGGCGTATGATGCTCGGCACCGTATAGCGCACGCCGCCGGACGCATTTATGTGGATCGCCTTATCTTCTCTTTGTTCTCCCTGCTGGAGATAAACCGCCGCCGCGCGTCCCGCCGCCGACGCCTCCTCGGAGACGTAGTCGACGAGGTCGTGCACGTGCAGCACGTTGCCGCACGCGAAGATGCCGGGCACGTTCGTCTCGAGGCTCTCATTGACAACGGGACCGTTCGTCACGCGCGAGAGCGCAACGCCCGCGCCGGTCGACAGCTCGTTTTCGGGGATCAGGCCGACCGAGAGCAGCAGCGTGTCGCAGGAGTAGAACTCCTCGGTGCCGGGGATCGGCTTCAGGTTTTCATCGACGGCGCTGATCGTCACGCCCGTGACGCGTTCCTTGCCGTGGATCTCCGTGACCGTGTGGCTGAGCTTCAGCGGGATGCCGTAGTCGTCGAGGCACTGGACGATGTTGCGCTTCAGGCCGCCGGAATACGGCTGCAGCTCCGCGACGACGCGCACCTTCGCGCCCTCGAGCGTCATGCGCCGCGCCATGATGAGTCCGATGTCGCCCGAGCCGAGGATGACGACCTCCCTGCCCGGCATGTAGCCCTCCATGTTGACGAGGCGCTGCGCCGTGCCGGCTGAAAAGATGCCCGCCGGGCGGAAGCCCGGGATGTTCAGCGCGCCGCGCGCGCGCTCGCGGCAGCCCATCGCGAGGATGACCGCCTTCGCCTCGATCGTGACGAGTCCTTCCTCCCGGCTGACCGCCGTGACCGTCTTTTCCGGGGAAATCGAGAGCACCATCGTGCCGAGCTTGTATTCGATCTGCAGCGCCCGGACGCGCGCCTCGAACCGCGCCGCGTACTCGGGGCCGGTCAGCTCCTCTTTAAAGGTATGCAGGCCGAAGCCGTTGTGGATGCACTGGTTCAGGATGCCGCCGAGCCGCGTGTCACGCTCGAGGATCAGCACGTCGCGCGCGCCGGCCTGCACGGCGGCCTCCGCCGCGGCAAGCCCGGCCGGGCCGCCGCCGATGATGACAATGTCGCGTTTCACTGCACAGCACCGCCTTTCTCCGTTTTGCCGCAGACGATCTCCGAGCCTCTGCCGTTCTTGCGGATCGCCGTCACCGGCACGCCGAGCTCGCGCGCCAGAATATCCATGACGCGCGGCGAGCAGAAGCCCGCCTGGCACCGGCCCATGCCGGCGCGCGTGCGCCGCTTGACGCCGTCGAGCGTCGTCGCGCCGAGCGGGCGGCGGATCGCGTCGACGATCTCGCCCTCCGAAACCGTTTCACAGCGGCAGACGATGCTGCCGTACAGCGGGTTTTCGCGGATCTTTTCCGCGCGCTCCGCCGCCGTCAATTCGTTCAGCCGGACGACGCCGCGGCGGATCGGGTTGAAGTCCGCCTTCTTTTCGAGCCCGAGCCTTTCCGCCACAAGCGCCGCCATATATTCGCCGATCGCCGGCGCGCTCGTGAGGCCGGGCGATTCGATGCCGGCCGCGTCGAAGAAGCCCTCGGCGCTCTCCTCCAGAATGAAATCGCCGCGGTCGCCGTGGGCGCGCAGGCCGGAAAACGACGTGATGATCTGCCGCGCCGGAATATTCTTCACGCTGCGCGCGGCCGTCTCCAGAACGAAGTCCAGCCCGGCGCGCGTCGTCGCGGTGAACTCCCTGTCCTCGAGGTCCGAGGCCGTCGGGCCGAGCAGCAGGTTGCCGTGCACGGTCGGCGTGACGAGGATGCCCTTGCCGAGCTTCGACGGCATCTGGAAGATCGTTCTGGAGACGAGGCCCCCCGCCGTCTTGTCGCACAGGCAGTATTCGCCGGCGCGCGGGGTGATCGTGAACGCGTGCGGCAGCGCCATGTCGTGCACCGCGTCCGCGTAGACGCCCGCCGCGTTGACGACGGCGCGCGCCTCGACCAAACCCTTCTCCGTTTCAATGCAATAGTGGTCCCCCGCCCGGCGGATCGCCGTCACGCCGCTTTCAAAGCGGAACTCCGCGCCGTTTTCGGCCGCGTTTTCCGCAAAGCCGAGCGTCAGCTCGAACGGACAGACGATGCCCGAGGACGGGCAGTAGAGCGCCGCGCAGACCGCGTCCGAGAGGTTCGGCTCCATCGCCCGCGCCTCTTCGCCCGTGAGGATGCGCAGCCCCTCCACGCCGTTTTGGACGCCGCGGTCGTAAAGCGCCTCAAGGCCCGGGCGCTCGCTTTCGTCAAAGCAGAGCACCATCGCGCCGCAGCGCTTAAACGGCACGTCGAGCTCCTCGGCGACCTGCGTCATCATCGCGTTGCCGCGCACGTTCATCGCGGCCTTCAGCGTGCCGCTTTCGGCGTCAAAGCCGCCGTGGATGATCGCGCTGTTCGCCTTGGAGGTGCCGGTGCAGACGTCCTCGCCCTTTTCCAGCACGCAGAGCTTCGCCCTGTAGCGCGAAAGCGCCCTGGCAATCGCGCAGCCCGTAACGCCCGCGCCGATCACCGCTACATCATACATTTCCTTCACCCTTTCATACAACTCCGAAAATAAACACGGAACCGCCCCTCGGAAGGGGGATTCTTCTATATTCTAGCACAGCGCCGCGCGAGTTTCAATTAAATTGACAAAAAAAGACTTGACACAAATATAAAAATGAATCAAAATGAAAGAAAGAAAAAACAGGCAGAAAAGCCGTGCGGGCAGGCCTTTTCCCGCGCGGCAGGAAAGGATGGATTTTTGTGGAATATCTGATCGGCGTAGACCTCGGCACAAGCGGCACCAAAACCGTTCTGTTCGACGTGGACGGCAACGTCGTCGCCTCGAAAACGATTGAATACCCGCTGTACCAGGAGAAAAACGGCTGGGCGGAGCAGGACCCCCTCGACTGGTGGAACGCCGCGGCGGACACGATCCGCGCCGTCGTCACGGAAAGCGGCGTGAACAACGCGGACATCAAGGGCCTCGGCATCTCCGGCCAGATGCACGGCCTCGTCATGCTCGACCGGGACGGCAACGTGCTGCGCCGCTCGATCATCTGGTGCGACCAGCGCACGGCGAAGGAGTGCGAGGAGATCACCGCGCGCGTCGGCGCAAAGCGCCTGATCGAGATCACCGCGAACCCGGCGCTCACGGGCTTCACGGCCTCGAAGATCCTCTGGGTGCGCAACAACGAGCCGGAGATCTACGAAAAGTGCGCGCACATCCTGCTGCCGAAGGATTACGTCCGCTACATGCTGACCGGCGATTTCGCGACCGAGGTCTCGGACGCTTCGGGCATGCAGCTGCTCGACGTGCCGAACCGCTGCTGGAGCGACGAGGTGCTCGAAAAGCTCGCCATCGACAAGGCGCTGCTGCCGAAGGTCTATGAATCGCCGGAGATCACCGGCGTGATCTCCGAAGAAGCCGCGAAGCGCACGGGCCTTCTGGCCGGCACGATCGTGGTCGGCGGCGCGGGCGACAACGCGGCTGCGGCCGTCGGCACCGGCGTCGTCGAGGACGGCAAGGCGTTCACGACGATCGGCACCTCCGGCGTCGTTTTCGCGCACACCGACAAGATCTCGATCGACCCGAAGGGCCGCGTGCACACGTTCTGCTGCGCGGTGCCGGGCGCCTGGCACGTGATGGGCGTCACGCAGGGCGCGGGCCTTTCGCTCAAGTGGTTCCGCGACAACTTCTGCAGCGCCGAAAAGGAGACGGCGGCCGGCATGGGCGTCGACCCGTACTACCTGATGGACCAGCAGGCCGCGCGCGCGCCGATCGGCTGCAACCGCCTGATTTACCTGCCGTACCTGATGGGCGAGCGCACGCCGCACCTCGACCCGGACTGCCGCGGCGCGTTCATCGGCCTTTCCGCGATGCACACGAAATACGACATGCTGCGCGCCGTGATGGAGGGCGTCACGTTCTCCCAGCGCGACAGCGTGGAGATCCTGAAGGGCATGGGCGTCTCGATCGACGGCATGCTCGCGTGCGGCGGCGGCGGAACCTCGAAGCTGTGGCGCCAGATGCTCGCCGACACGTACAACTGCGCGGTGCGCACGGTCGTCTCGAAGGAGGGCCCGGCGCTCGGCGTCGCGATCCTCGCCGGCGTCGGCGCAGGCCTGTACCCCTCGGTGCAGGAGGGCTGCCGCCGCGTGATCCGCCTGAACCCGCCGCAGGACCCGATTGCGGAGAACGTGCCGAAGTACGAGGCCTTCTACCGCATGTACACGCAGCTTTACCCCGCGCTCAAGGACTGCTACAAGGCGCTCGCCGCGCTTTGATCTTTCGCAATACGCCGCATTGTGCCGGAAGCCGACGGTTTCCGGCACAATATCTGTGTATGTCAAACCAACGCACAACAACATCTTGAATTTTCCAGAAAAATTCAATTTTTTTGAAAAAAGGGCTTGCAATTTCGGAATCGGTGTGGTATTATTACTAGGCCGTCAGATGAGGCGGAAACAAAATAGTTGGTGTTGATTACGACGAGGGTCCACCTGTTCCCATTCCGAACACAGAAGTTAAGCTCGCTTGTGCCGACGATACTTGGCTGGAGACGGCCCGGGACAATAGGTTGATGCCAACATCCAAAGCGGTCATCCAGTAGGATGGTCGTTTTTTTTGTTCTTTTTTCGCTGCGCGCTTTCAAA
>HHCFR02800__coassemble_4388_pt1 | contig 7608 bp, 7 predicted proteins | sample HHCFR02800__metabat2_low_PE_068 | metagenome-assembled genome bin HHCFR02800
CACCTGTATTTTTCAGAGATTGCTTTTACAAACGGCGGCAAGTGTGCTATACTCTAGGAAACCGGGCGGCTTTTCCGGCCGCCCTTCCGTTTATATATTATTGTATACCACATGGAGGTCAAATATACAATGCCTATTCGCATTCAGGCCGACCTGCCGGCCATCGAGGTGCTCGAATCCGAAAACATCTTCGTCATGACACACGAGCGCGCCGCCCTGCAGGACATCCGCCCGCTGAAAATCGCGCTGCTGAATCTGATGCCGACGAAGATCGAGACTGAGACGCAGATCCTGCGGCTGCTCAGCAACACGCCGCTGCAGGTCGACGTCGAGCTGCTGCACATGGCTTCCCACGTCAGCCGCAACACAAGCTCCTACCACCTGAACACCTTTTACAAGACGTTCGCCGATGTGAAGGACCAGCGCTTCGACGGCCTGATCATCACCGGCGCGCCGGTGGAAAAAATGCCGTTCGAGGAGGTCGACTACTGGGACGAGATGTGCGACATCATGGAATGGAGCAAGACAAACGTCTACTCGGTCTTATATATCTGCTGGGGCGCGCAGGCCGGGCTCTACTACCATTACGGCATTCAGAAGCACATGCTGCCCGAGAAGATCTCCGGCATCTTCAACCACACGGTGCTGAACCCGTACCACCCGCTGATGCGCGGCTTCGACGACAACTACTTCGCGCCGCACTCGCGGTATACGGAGGTCTACCTCGAGGACATCAAGGCGCACGACGAGCTGATCCCGTTGGCCGTCTCCGATCTGGCCGGCGTGCACATCGTCGCGGAAAAGAGCGGGCGGAAGTTCTTCGTGACCGGCCACGCCGAATACGACCGCGACACGCTCGCCAAGGAATACTTCCGCGACATCAACAAGGGGCTGAACCCCAAGATCCCCTACAACTACTTTCCGAACGACGACGACACCAAGACGCCGCCGTTCACCTGGCGCAGCAACGCCCATCTGCTCGTCGCCAACTGGCTGAATTATTACGTCTATCAGCAGACGCCGTTCGACCTGAACCAGCTCGAGCACATCTGACGTTCCCGCCGAACGCGATCTATATATACAGAAAGGATTTTTCCAATGCAGTACGACGGCATTATTTTCGACCTGGACGGCACGCTCTGGGACTCTTCGGAGGAGATCCGCAGATCCTGGGGCGCCGTTCTCGAGCAGCAGCCCGACGTCACGCGCCTGCCGAGCCGCGAGGAGCTCGAAGGCGTCATGGGACTCGGCGCCAAGGAGCTGACGGAAAAGCTGTTTCCCTACCTGCCGCTTTCCCGCCGGCTTGAAATCTTCGATGCGTGCGCCGTTTACGAATGCGAATACCTGACGAAGCACGGCGCGAAGCTGTACCCGCAGATCCGCGAAACGCTGGCCCGCCTGTCGGAGACGCACCCGCTTTTCATTGTGAGCAACTGCGCGGACGGCTACATCCAGTCGTTCCTTGCCGCGCACGACACGGCGAAGTATATCCGCGACTTCGAGTGCATCGGGCGGACGGGAAAGCCGAAAAGCGAGAACATCCGTCTGATCGTCGAGCGCAACCAGCTGAAGTCGCCCGTCTACGTGGGCGACACGCAGTGGGACTTCGAGGCCGCCACCGCAGCCGGCGTGCCCTTCATCTTTGCAGCCTACGGCTTCGGCCATGTGGAGAACACGCCGCAGATCGCCGCGCCGGCCGCGCTGCTCCATCTTGTGGAAAGCTGAGCGCGCCGTCTGCCTATACCTATAAAATGCCGCCCATCGCGTGTGGGCGGCATTTTTGCGTCGCTTTACAGCAGCAGGCTGCGCAGGTAGAGCAGCAGCTTCTTTTCCCGGCGGCTGACCTGCACCTGCGTGATGCCGAGCCGCTTCGCCGTTTCCACCTGCGTTTTGTTTCCGAAATAGCGGTACTCGAGCAGGCGGCGGTCGGAATCCGGCAGGCCGTCGATCACCTGCCGCAGCGCAAGGCGGTCCGAGATCTGCTCCTCCATCGAATCGACCGGCACGTCGGTCTCGCTGTCGTCCTCCTCGTTCGTCAGCGAAACGGGCTGCCTGCCCGCATTCAGCGCCTCGGCGCACTTCTCGACGGAAACGCCGAGCGCTTCCGCCAGCTCGGAGACGCTCGGCTCGCTGCCCGTCTCGCCGGCAATGCGTTCGGCCGTGCGCACCGCCTTCATCGAAAGCTCCTTTAAGCTGCGCGAGACCTTCACGGCGCCGCCGTCGCGGAACAGGCGGCGCATCTCGCCGAGGATCACCGGCACCGCATACGTGGAAAATTTGAAGCCGCGCGACGCGTCGAAATTGTCCGCCGCCTTGACAAGCCCCATGCAGCCGGCCTGAAACAGGTCGTCGTACTCGATGCCGCGCCCGAGAAAGCGCGGCACAAGGGCGCGCACGAGCCCCACGTTCCGCTCGACGAAATCCTCCCTATTCTCCATCGTTCCGCGGCGCAAACTGCTTGGTGAGCGTGACCGTCGTGCCGCGGCCCGGCGCGGAGGAGACGCGCACGCGGTCGCAGAAGCTCTGCATCACCGCAAAGCCGAGGCCCGCGCGCTCCTCGCCGCCCGTCGTGTACAGCGGCTCCATCGCCTTTTCGATGTCCGGGATGCCGCAGCCGCGGTCGCGGATCTTCACGACGACGCGGTTGTCGGCCAGGATCTTCGCCGTTATGTATACGGTGCCGATCGTGTCGCGGTAGCCGTGCACGATCGCGTTCGTGACGGCCTCGCTGACCGCCGTTTTCAGGTCGTTGAGCTCCGTGACCAGCGGGTCCAGACTGAGCACAAAGGACGTGACCGCGCCGCGGGCAAACGCTTCGTTGACCGAGCGTGAGGGAAAGCTCAGCTCCATTTTGTTGACGATCTGTTTCATTTTTCATCCTCCTCTGCCGGATCCTCCAGCGCGGCAAGGGACGCGATGCCGGAAAGCTCCGCCATGCGCCGCAGCTGGGGGGAAAGGCCCGTTACGGCCACGCGCCCGTTCCAGAGCGCCGCCATGCGCACGCGCCCCAGAATCAGCCCGATGCCCGAGGAGTCCATGAACGGCACCTCGGAAAAATCGAGCCGCAGAACCTTCGGCCTGACCTTTTTCGCCGTGCTGTCGATCTCCTCGCGCAGGCCGGCCGCCGCATGGTGGTCGAGATCGCCGCGCATCGCAGCCGTCATCACGCCGTTTTTCAATTCGATTCGCAGATTCATCTTGTCATCATTCCTTTTCTTTTGGGGCGGCGCCCGCAGCGTGCGGACTGCTTCCGCTTTCGGCGAATGTCCTGCCGCGCAGCGCCGGGCTGCCGCCCGGACCCGCCGCCTTTTAAAATCAAAAACTGAAAACAAAAAGGACGGGCCCCTGTAGAAAATTCTACAGGAACCTGTCCGCATTTTCTGCCGGAACGTGTCGGCAGGATTATTTTGTATAGTACGCGATCGCCGCATCGCGGATCTCGCTGGCAAGGAAGAAGGAGCCGCAGATCACGAGCACTTCGTCGCCCTCGACGCGCGAAAGCGCGAGCGCCTCCTCGATCGTCGAGGCCGCGGTGACGTCGGCACAGAAGGCCCGCGCCTCCTCGGCGAGCGCTTCGGCCTCAAGTGCGCGCGGATTGTGCGGCGCCAGCGTGACGATTTTCGAAAACTGCGGCGCGACCCGCGCGAGGTAGCGCATGCTGTCCTTATCGGACATGATGCCCATCACGGCCGTGATCTTCCGGCCGCTGAGGTGCGTTGCAAGGACCTCATGCAGCGCGGCGGCGCAGCCGGGATTGTGCCCGCCGTCGAGGATGACGAGCGGCTTCTCGCTGAGCCGCTCCATGCGCGCGGCGATGTACGCCGTGGAAAAGCCCTTCTGCAGCGCGTCGTCGGAAATCCGTACGCCCCTCTCGCGCAGGATGTCGATTACGGTCAGCGCCGTCGCGGCGTTGTGCATCTGGTGCGCGCCGGTGAACGGCGTCGTGAGCGCCAGGCCGTCCCAGATGAATGCCGTCCCGTCCAGCGAGGTGCCGCCCACCTGCATGCGGCTCTCGTCGGCGATGTGGAGTTTTGCACCGCGCTCGGCGCAGATTGTGGAAATCTCCCGCACGACGCATTCGGGGTTGTCCGCATACAGCGCCACCGCGCCGCCCGGCTTGATGATGCCGGCCTTTTCAAACGCGATCTGCTCGAGCGTGTCGCCGAGCACCGCCGTGTGGTCGAGCGAAATGGAAGCGATGGCCGCCGCTTCCGGCACGCCGATCACATTCGTCGCGTCCATGCGGCCGCCGAGGCCCACCTCCAGCACGGCGAAATCGCAGCTCTGCCGCGCGAACCAGTCGAGCGCCATCGCCGTGATGAACTCGAATTCCGTCACGGTCTCGCCCGCGGTCTCCAGCCGTTCGGCGACCGACGCGACGCGCGCGACCTCGTCGATCACGTCGTCCTTCGAAATCATTTCCCCGTTGATGCGGAACCGCTCGCGGAAATCGAGCACATACGGCGAGGTGTACAGCCCCGTGCGGTAGCCCGCAGCGCGCAGCACATTGGCAACCAGCGTGCAGGTCGTGCCCTTGCCGTTCGTGCCCGCCACATGGACGAACCGCGTGCGCTTTTCCGGATTGCCGAGCGCATCGCACAGCGCCCGGATCCGCTCGAGCCCCGGCTTGATGCCGAACAGCAGGCGGTCGTTGATCTTTTGCAGCGCTTCCTCATACGTCATCCTTTATTCCCCCTCGGCAAATTTAGATGTATGGAAGTCTGTGTAATAAGCACAGTTAGACCCCTTCAAAAAGGGGTCTAACCAGCACAATTATTTGTAATTTTCGAGCGTTTCGAGAATCAGGCGGATCTTCGCCGTGAGCTTCTCGCCGTTCGCCTTTACGCCGTCGATGACGTTCTGCGGCGCCTTCGAGGTGAACTTCTCGTTCGCGAGCTTCGCGTTGACGTTGTCGAGCTGCTTCTGCGCGTTCTGAAGCTCCTTCGTGAGGCGCGCGATCTCGGCGGCCTTGTCCACGAGGTCGTCCATCGGCAGCAGGGCCTTCGCGTCGTCCGTCACCGCCGTGACGGCGCCCTCGACCGCAAAGCTCGCGCCGATCTCGACCGCAGAGCCGTAGGCAAGGCGCGCGATGAACTCGCTGCCCTCCGCATACGGCGCGGGCTGGGCCGTTTCGATATAGATGTGCGCCTTCTTCGACGGCGGCACGTTCATCTCATTGCGGCGCACGCGAATCGCGCGGATCACCGCCATGACCTTCTCCATGTCGGCGGCCTCCGCCGGGAACGCGAGGTTCTCGTCGTACTCCGGCCACTTGGCGACGATCAGCGCCTCGCCCTCGTGCGGGAGCGTCTGCCAGATCTCCTCGGTGATGTACGGCATGAACGGGTGCAGGAGCTTCAGCGTATTGCTCATGACCCAGACGAGCACGCGGCGCGCGCTGTCGGCGCTTTCCGCGTCGCTGCCGTTCATGCGGATCTTCGCAAGCTCGATGTACCAGTCGCAGAAATCGTCCCAGATGAAATCGTACAGCTTGCTGACCGCCATGCCGAGCTCGAACTTCTCGAGGTTCTCGGTGACGGCCGCCGTGACGCTGTTGAAGCGGTTGAGGATCCACTTGTCGCTCGTGTACAGCTTTTCAGGCAGCGCGCAGCCGATGTCTTTGCCCTCGATGTTCATCAGGATAAAGCGCGCGGCGTTCCAGATCTTGTTCGCAAAGTTGCGCGACGCGGCGACCTTCTCCTCCGAGAAGCGCATGTCGTTTCCGGGGCTGTTGCCCGTGACGAGCGTGAAGCGCAGCGCGTCCGCGCCGTACTCGGCGATGATGTCGAGCGGGTCGACGCCGTTGCCGAGCGACTTCGACATCTTGCGGCCCTGCGCGTCGCGGATCAGGCCGTGGAAGAACACGGTCTTGAACGGGATCTCGCCCATGTGCTCGAGGCCCGAGAAGATCATGCGCGCGACCCAGAAGAAGATGATGTCGTAGCCCGTGACGAGCGTGTCGGTCGGGTAGAAATACTCGAGCTCCGGCGTCTTTTCCGGCCAGCCGAGCGTGGAGAACGGCCACAGCGCCGAGGAGAACCACGTGTCGAGCGTGTCCTCGTCGCGCTTCAGGTGCGTGCCGCCGCACTTCGGGCAGACCTGCGGCTCCGTCTCGGAGACGATCGTCTCGCCGCAGTCGCAGTACCATGCGGGAATCTGGTGGCCCCACCAGAGCTGGCGCGAGATGCACCAGTCCTTGATGTTCTCCATCCAGTTATAATAGATCTTGTCCATGCGGTCCGGGATGAAGCGGATCTCGCCGTTCTTCACGACGTCCACAGCCGGCTTCGCAAGCGGCTCCATGCGGACGAACCACTGCGTCGAAACGCGCGGCTCGACGACCGTGCCGCAGCGGTAGCAGGTGCCGACGTTGTGCTTGATCGGCTCGATCTCCAACAGGTATCCGCCCTCGTCGAGATCCTTGACGATCTGCTTTCTCGCCTCGAGCGCCGGCATACCCGCGTATTTGCCGCCGTTTTCGTTGATGACGCCGCCGTCGTCCATGATGTTGATGACCGGCAGCTTGTGGCGCAGGCCGACCTCGAAGTCGTTCGGGTCGTGCGCCGGCGTGATCTTCACGACGCCGGTGCCGAAGTCCTGCTCGACGTACGTATCCGCGATGATCGGGATTTCCTTATTGACGAGCGGCAGAATGACCGTCTTGCCGACAAGCGCCTTGTAGCGCTCGTCGTCCGGGTGCACGGCCACGGCGGTATCGCCGAGCATCGTCTCCGGACGCGTCGTCGCCAGCTCGATGTAGCCCGTGCCGTCGCTGAGCGGGTAGCGCAGGTGCCAGAACGAGCCTTCCTTCTCCTCAAACTCAACCTCCGCGTCGGAGATCGAGGTCTTGCAGTGCGGGCACCAGTTGATGATGCGCTCGCCGCGGTAGATCAGGCCCTTGTCGTACAGCTTCTTGAACACGTGGTTGACGGCCTTGTTGCAGCCCTCGTCCATCGTGAAGCGCAGGCGGTCCCAGTCGCAGGAAGAACCGAGCTTCTTGAGCTGCTCGACGATGCGGCCGCCGTACTGGTCCTTCCAGGCCCAGGCGCGCTCGAGGAACTTCTCGCGGCCGATTTCCTCCTTCGTGACGCCCTCCTTGCGCATCGCTTCGACGATTTTCGCCTCCGTCGCAATCGACGCGTGGTCGGTGCCCGGCAGCCACAGGGCCGAGTAGCCCTGCATTCTGCGCCAGCGGATCAGCGTGTCCTGCAGCGTCTCGTCCATCGCGTGGCCGAGGTGCAGCTGGCCCGTGATGTTCGGGGGCGGGATGACGATCGTATACGGTTTCTTTTTCGGGTCGACTTCGGCGTGGAAATACTTTCCCTTCATCCAGAAGTCATAGATGCGGTCTTCGACCTCTTTCGGCTCGTAAGCCTTTGCAAGCTCTTTGGACACCCTGCTTATCCCTCCGTTATATCAGTTCAAATAGAGTCCTTTTCTGAATTTTCATTATCGCATTCACGCGGCTTTTTGTCAAGTGCGCGGCCCCCGGATGCGCCGCACTTTTCTCTGCTTTAAAAGAAAAAGGGCGGGCAAAACGCCCGCCCTCCCGCCTGCGCGGAAATCGAACCGTATAAAATCAAAACGCAACAACAAACTTCAGAAGAT
>HHCFR02800__coassemble_4436_pt1 | contig 7547 bp, 8 predicted proteins | sample HHCFR02800__metabat2_low_PE_068 | metagenome-assembled genome bin HHCFR02800
GCGCGATCGAAGCGGCGCTGACCGGCCGGACGCAGTGGCGCCCGGCGCCCGGTGTGCATGCGCTGCTTTCGGCGCTCGGCGGCAAGTACCGCCTCGGCATCGTCAGCAACAACCGCGCGCGGATCCGCCGCACGCTGGAGGAAGCGGAACTCCTGCCTTATTTTTCGGCGGTCACGATTTCGGAGGAGGCCGGCGTCGAAAAGCCCGACCCGCGTATCCTTACGATGACGTGCGAAGCGCTCGGCGTCGCGCCTGCGGAAAGCCTCTACGTTGGCGACCACCCGTTCGACGTGCTCTGCGCAGAGCGCGCCGGCATGGACTGCGCGTGGGTGGATATCGGACTTTTCGAGCCGGAGGATCTGCCCGCGCAGCCGCGCTGGGCGCTGCATGCGCTCGCGGAGCTCGCCGCGGTTACAGCGCTGTAGAATGCAGGAATCGCTCGGCGAAAATTCATTTTCTGCGCTGCGGATCGAATTTTCTCTTGAAAAATTGCAGATTTTTACGTATAATATTTCCGAAAGGTTCATGTGCGGCGTATGCCGCGTGGAAATTTACAGCAAGGGAGTTTAAAAATGATTCGAATCGGCATTGCAGGATACGGAAATCTCGGCCGCGGCGTGGAAAGCGCGCTGGCCGGTACAAAGGATATGGAGCTTGTCGGCGTTTTCACGCGCCGCAGCCCCGAAACGCTGCAGACAAAGACCGGCGCGCCGGTCTACGCGATGGCGGACGCCCCGGGCATGGCGGACAAGATCGACGTCATGATCCTCTGCGGCGGCAGCGCGAACGACCTGCCGAAGCAGACCGCGGAGCTCGCGCAGTATTTCAACGTGGTCGACAGCTTCGACACGCACGCGAAGATCCCGGAGCACTTTGACGCCGTCGACGCGGCGTGCAAAAAGAGCGGCAAGCTCGGCATGATCTCGGTCGGCTGGGATCCGGGCATGTTCTCGCTGAACCGCCTTTACGGCCAGGCCATCCTGCCCAACGGCAGCGACTACACGTTCTGGGGCAAGGGCGTGAGCCAGGGCCACTCCGACGCGATCCGCCGCATCCCCGGCGTGCAGGACGCGCGCCAGTACACGATCCCGGTCGAGAGCGCGCTCGAGCGCGTCCGCGCCGGTGAAAACCCGCAGCTTACGACGCGCGAGAAGCACACGCGCGAGTGCTTTGTCGTCGCGAGGGAGGGCGCGGACCTTGCCGCCATCGAAGAGGCGATCGTCACGATGCCGAACTATTTCGCGGACTACGACACGACCGTGCACTTTATCAGCCAGGAGGAGCTTGACCGCGACCATGCGGGCATCCCGCACGGCGGCATCGTGTTCCGCACCGGCACGACGGGCCTGAACGGCGAGCACAAGCACGTCATCGAGTACAAGCTGACGCTCGACTCGAACCCCGAGTTTACCTCCAGCGTGCTGGTCGCCTACGCGCGCGCGGTCTACCGCCTGCACAGCGAGGGACAGACCGGCTGCAAGACTGTCTTCGACGTCGCGCCGGCGTATCTCCATCCGGAAAGCGGCGAGGCGCTCCGCGCAAAGCTGCTGTAATCGGCGCGCAGGGACCGGCGCAGGGCGCTGTGCCGCTCCGTACCACAAAAGAATAAAATCGGGCATTTCGGCGGCAAAGCGTTCGAAATGCCCGATTTCTTTATAGCGGTGTTTTTACGATTCCGCGGCCTTGTTGACGCAGGCGACGGCGTTCAGGCTGCGCGGGTAGCCGATATACGGCAGGCACTGGGAGACGAGGCGGATGAGGAAATCCCGGTCGTTTCCGAGGTTCATGTTGCCCTTGGCGTGGCTCGTGAGCTGCGGCTCGCAGCCGCCCTGCGCGGCCAGAAAGCAGAAGGTGATCATTTCCCGCTGGGCGAGCGTCAGGCCGGTGCCGAGGTAGTCGACAGCCTGATAGACGATCTCCTTGACCATCACGGGCGTCACGCCCGCATCCGGCGGGGCGGCACCGCTTAAAAATGCCTGACAGCCATGATTCAGAATGCAGCATAAGTATTAGACATGGAGGAAAAGAACCGCTATAATGGGATTGAAACGAAGCGGTCGATCGGCCGCGTCCGGGAAACGGCGCGGGGCGGCCGACAGGGAAGGCGAACAGAAGGAGGAAATACAATGCAGTATATAAAACTCGGCAATTCGGATTTGAAGGTCTCGCGCATCTGCATGGGGTGCATGGGCTTCGGCGACGCGAAGAACGGCCAGCACAGCTGGACGCTGGACGAGGCGCATTCCCGCGAGATCATCAAGCGCGGGCTGGAGCTCGGCGTGAATTTCTTCGACACCGCCATCGGCTACCAGAGCGGCACGAGCGAGCAGTACGTGGGCCGCGCCGTCCGGGACTTCGCAAAGCGCGAGGACGTGGTGGTGGCCACAAAGTTCCTGCCGCGCACCCCGGATGAAATCGCTGCCGGGGTGACCGGCCAGCAGCACATCGAGCAGATGGTCAACACCAGCCTGAAGAATCTGGGGCTCGACTATATCGACCTGTATATCTATCACATGTGGGATTACGAGACGCCGCTCTGGGACATCATGGACGGGCTCAACCGCGTGGTGCAGGCGGGCAAGGTGCGGTACATCGGCATCTCCAACTGCTTCGCCTACCAGCTCGCCAAGGCCAATGCGCTGGCGGAAAAAGAGGGCTTTCAGAAGTTCGTCTCGATTCAGGGGCACTACAACCTGATCTTCCGCGAGGAGGAGCGCGAGATGGCGAAGCTCTGCGCCGAGGACAACATCGCGATGACGCCGTACAGCGCGCTCGCCGGCGGCCGGCTCTCCAAGCACCCGGGCGAGACCTCCAAGCGCTTGGAAGAGGACAGCTATGCCCGGTTCAAGTACGACGCGACCGCCGAGCAGGACGCGGTCGTTATCAACAGGGTCGCGGAGCTGGCGGAAAAGCGCGGCGTATCCATGACCGAGATCTCGCTGGCGTGGCTGCTCACCAAGGTGACCGCGCCGGTGGTGGGCGCAACGAAGCTGCACCACATCGAGGGCGCGGCAAAGGCGGTGGAGCTTGCGCTGACGCCGGAGGAGTGCGCTTATCTGGAGGAGCCCTATGTTCCGCATAAGCTCGTGGGCGTGATGGCGCAGAACACCCCGGCCGCCGCAAAACAGCAGCATGTGTGGAGCACCGGCAGCCAGAAAATCGAAAAGGCGTAAAAGGCCGTGAAAACGAAGAGAGGATTTGCCTGGTGCAAATCCTCTCGCTTGTTTATGGCAGTCAGGTATCGCCGCGCGCCGTCATTCCGGGGCGTTGTCGTAGGTCTTCGCGACGTCGAGCCGGAGCTCGTCGATCTTCTCGCGCAGCTTCAGGAAATCCTCGAAAGCGGCGGGCTTCTGGTTCGGGTTGCGCAGAAGCGCGGCGGGGTGGAGCGTCGCCATCATCAGGGTGCCGTTCTTTTCAAAGAACTGGCCGTGCTCGCGCGTGATTTTCATATCGGGCTTGATGATGCGCATCGCCGCGATGCGGCCGAGGCAGACGATGATTTTCGGGCGGATCAGAGCCACCTGGTTGCGCAGCCAGTCGATGCAGGCCTCCTGCTCCTCGGGCAGCGGGTCGCGGTTCTTCGGCGGGCGGCATTTGACGATGTTCGCGATATAGACGTTCGTTTTGCGGTCCAGATCGACGGCGGCGAGCATCTTGTCGAGCAGCTGTCCGCCGCGGCCGACGAACGGCTCGCCCTGCAGGTCCTCGTTTTCGCCCGGGCCCTCGCCGATGAACATGACCTTGGAACGCGGATTTCCAACGCCGACGACCACGTTCGTGCGCGTCTCGCACAGGCCGCACCGGCGGCAGTTGAGGCAGTTTTCCCTGAGCTCTTCGAAATTATCAAACATCCTGTGGCCTCCATGCATGAAACTCGTATTTTACAGTCATTATAGCATAAACCGGCAAAAAAACATAGCCTTTTATATTGTAATTTTGCCGTCTGCGTAGTAGAATATAGGTGAAAACTAGGAAAGGCTAGGTACATAAAATGAAAATCATGGTTGAAACCTCCGCGCGCCACCTCCATGTGACGGATGCGGATCTCAAGGCGCTCTTCGGCGAAAACGCCGTGCTCTCCAACAAGAAGGATCTCTCCCAACCCGGCCAGTTCGCGACGAACGAGAAGGTCGAGGTCATCGGCCCGAAGGGCTCGCTCGTCATGTCCATCCTCGGCCCGACGCGTCCGGAGACGCAGGTTGAGGTCGCGCTGACCGACGCCCGCAAGCTCGGCATCACCGCGCCGATCCGCGAGTCCGGCGATCTCGAGGGCACGCCCGGATGTACGCTGAAGGGACCGGCCGGCGAGGTCGTCATCGAGAAGGGCGTCATCGCGGCGAAGCGCCACATCCACTTCAACGTCGAGGAAGCGGCCGAGGCCGGCGTCGTCGACAAGCAGATCGTCTCCGTGAAGGTCGGCAAGGAAGGCGAGCGCAGCGTGATCTTCGGCGACGTCGTCGTGCGCGTCAGCCCGAAGTATGCGGCGGCCATGCACATCGACACCGACGAGTCGAACGCGGCGGCGCTCAACGGCACCGTGGACGGCGAAATCATCAAATAATTTTTCCGAACAGGGAAAGGGAAAAGGCGCGCAGCTTTCACTGCACGCCTTTTTTTGTATGCTTTGATCCGGGCGAAAGTCGGCCGGAAACCGGCCGCGCAGCCCCGGGCGCGCTGCTCAGACGCCCTTGTAGGCGCGGTAGCGGGCGAGCACGTCGCGGTCGTTGTCGTAGGTGATCAGCGCCGCCGCGTCGTCGGGCGCGGCCCAGCGAATACCGGTTATCTCTTCAACCGGTATTTTTTCATCGCCGCCCGTGAGCTCGGCCGCAAAATAGATGACGTCCTTCATCACGCCGGGCTTCGGCGAGTATGTGACGACCGTGCGGAAATTCGTGTCGAGCGTGACGGAGAGGCCGGTTTCCTCGCGGATCTCGCGCAGCGCCGTCTCCGCCTCCGTCTCATTGCCCTCCACATGGCCCTTCGGGAAGGCCCAGTGTCCGCCGTTCGCATGGCGGATAAGGAGAATCTCACAGCCTGCATCCGTCTGCCGCGCGATGACCGCGCCGCAGGAAATTTCTTTTTTCAAGGGAATAGCCTCCTTTTCTGCAATCGGGAAAGGGCCGCCGGACCGGCAGCCCTTTCCTCCGTTTATCGCACGGAAAATTTATAGATTGTTTTGGATTCGAACGCTTCGCCGGGCTCCAGATAGCGGAACGGGAAGTTTTCGTGGTGGACGGAATCCGGATAGAACTGCGTTTCCAGGCAGAAAGCGCCGTGCGGGATCATCGGGCTGCCGTCTTTGTTTTTGGTTGTGCCGTTCGTGCGGTTCGCCGTGAAGAGCTGCACGCCGGGCATGTCGGAATACACGGTCATCACGCGGCCCGTCTCCGGCTCATACGCCTCGGCGATCTCGCGCAGCCCCGTGCCGTCCGCACAGAAGTTGTGGTCGAAGCCGCCGCAGAGCTGGATCAGATGGTCGTCCGCGTCGATGTCCCGGCCGATGGCCTTGGGCGCGGTGAAGTCGAGCGGCGTGCCCGCGACGGGCAGCAGCGTGCCGGTCGGGATCAGGTCGTCGGTCACGGCCGTGACGTGCGCGGCGTTGATTTTCAACACGGTCGAGAGCACGTCTTTCGAGCCGTCCGCCTTCAGGTTGAAGAAGCTGTGGTTCGTCGGGTTGAAGACCGTCTTCTTGTCCGTCGCGCCGCGGTAGGCGATTTCCACCGCGTTGTCCGCCGTCAGCGTGTACTGCACCTCGACGCGCAGCGTGCCGGGGTAGTTCTCGTCGCCGTCGGGGCTCACGTGCGCGAAGGTGATGGAGGGCGCGTCGCCGTCCTGCGTTTCCTTCACGTCGAAGAGCACCTGATGGTAGCCGCCGCGGCCGCCGTGCAGCGTGTTTTCGCCGTCGTTTTTGTCGAGCGCGTAGGTGACGCCGTCGATCGTCAGCGAAGCGCCGCCGATGCGGTTCGCGTAGCGGCCGACGAAGGTGCCCTGAAAGTTCGGGCCGAGGTATTCCTCAAGCGTCGCATGGCCGAGCACGACGTCGCCGAAGCGGCCGTCCCGGTCCGGCGTGAGCAGGCGCAGGATGCGGCAGCCGTAGGGCGTGACGGTCAGCGCCGTGCCCGCCGCGTTTTTCAGCGTGTAGGCGGAGACCTCCGCGCCGTTCGGCAGCGTTCCGAATACGGAGCAGGTGAGGGACATTTCGGATTATTCCTCCTCCTGCTTGCCGAGCAGCGCCGCGCCGATGATGCCCGCGTCGTTGCCGAGCTGTGCGCGGACGATCTTCGTCTTCTTCGTGGAGTTCATCGCGTACTGCTGCGCGTCCACATACTCGCGGACCGGCGCGAGGAGCGTCTCGCCCTCGTTGCAGATGCCGCCGCCGATGCAGAGGATGTCCGGCTGGAAGATGTTGATCATGTCGGTGAGGCCGACGGAGAGGTACTTGATGTACTCGTCCACGATCGCCTTGCCGACCGGGTCGCCTGCGCGCATCGCGTCAAAAGCGGTTCTGCCGTTGACCTTGCTGATGTCGCCGTCGACGAGCGTCCACACCGGGGAGTCCTTCGGGGCGTCCTGCATGTGGTTCTTCGTCGTGTTGATCAGGCCGGTCGCGGAGCCGTAGGTCTCCCAGCAGCCGTGTCTGCCGCAGGTGCAGGGGCGGCCGTCCACAACGATGACCGTGTGGCCGATCTCGCCGCCGGCGAAGTTGCTGCCGGAATAGATCTTGTGGTTGATGATGATGCCGCCGCCGAGGCCGGTGCCCAGCGTGACGGCGATCGCGTTGTCGGCGCCTGCGAGCGCGCCGGCCTGGTACTCGCCGTAAGCCGCAGCGTTGGCGTCGTTCTCAAGGATGACGAGCTTGCCGTTCGTGCGGTCGGCGATCATCTCGCGCAGCTTGAGGTTCTTGAAGTACAGGTTGTTGGAGAACTCGATGATGCCGGTCGCGCGGTTGACGGTGCCGGGGCAGCCGATGCCGATCCACGGCACGTCGTCGAGCGTGAGGTTGGCCTTGCCGAGCGCCTCGTGGCAGACCTCGACGATCTTATCGCAGAAAACCTCTTCCGAGCAGGGGACCGGCGTCTTCTGGGACGCCTTTGCGATAATCGCGTTGTTTTCATCGACGACGCCGACGGCGATGTTGGTGCCGCCTACGTCTACGCCAAGATAATACATAATACGAACTCCTTTGATTTGATATTGCCCGGAAAGCCGCTGACACGCCCCCGGTTATTTATTAACAGTATACAATAAAACGGGGGAGTTTGTAAATGCAAAACCGCAAAAAAATTGCAGGATTTTCCGCCGGTTTGACTTGATTTTGAAAGGCGGATATGCTATCATATCTTAGTTAACCGCGCCGCTATGGTGGAATTGGCAGACACAAGGGACTTAAAATCCCTCGATGGAGACATCGTACCGGTTCGACCCCGGTTAGCGGCACCAGTCGAGAGCCTCGACGCGCAAGTCGCGTTCGGGGCTTTCGTTTTGCTCCGGCTTTTTCCCCGCGCTTGCGGCGGGTTCCGGTTTGTCAGCGCTTCCCGGACTGAGCC
>HHCFR02800__coassemble_4452_pt1 | contig 7519 bp, 4 predicted proteins | sample HHCFR02800__metabat2_low_PE_068 | metagenome-assembled genome bin HHCFR02800
GACAACGAGTCCATGGGCGTCGAAGGTGCGAAGTACATCGTCGATAAGATCGGCACCGAAGGCACCGTGATCGTGCTCGACGTCCCGTCCTCCGGCTCCGTTGCAGAGCTGCGCAAGAAGGGCTTCATGGACACGATGGCGGAGATCGCGCCGGATATGAACATCGAAACCTACGCCACGCAGTTTACGCGTGAGGCCGGCCTTGCCGACTTTGCGGACATCCTGACGAACCACGACCAGATCGACGCCGTCTATTCGATGGACGACGAGACCTCCATCGGCGTTCTGCAGGCGATTGAAGAGGCCGGCAGAACCGACATCAAGGTCGTCACGGGCGGCGGCGGATGCCAGGAGTACTTCAACATGATGAAGGAAAACGAGGACATCTGGATCGAATCCTCCCTGTACAGCCCGCTGATGGTTCAGGACGCTGTCGATATGGCGGTTTCCATCCTCAACGGCGAGGAAGTTGAGCCGGTCAAGATCATCCCGACGACGGTCGTGGACAGAGAGAACTGCGACGAGTATATCGACCCGAACAATACGGTCTATTGATCCGAACAGATGCAGAAGGGGTTGTTGCGAGAGCAGCAACCCCTTTTCTCGGAAGAGAAGAAGCAAACCTCGCGAAAGGGAAGTGGTCGACGACATGACATTGGAAATGAAAGGGATATACAAATCCTTCGGTGCGAACGACGTGCTGCGCAACGTGGATTTCTCCCTGCAGGGCGGCGAGATCTGCGCGCTGCTCGGCGAGAACGGCGCCGGTAAATCGACGCTGATGAACATCCTCGGCGGCGTGCACCATGCCGACCGCGGCGAGATCCGCCTGGACGGGCAGACCGTCCGGTTTCAGACGCCGGCGGATTCGCTCCGCCACGGCATCGCCTTTATCCATCAGGAGCTGAACCTCGTCAACGATCTGGCGATTTATGAGAATATGTTCATCGGCCGCGAGCTTCGGAAAAAGAGCGGCCTGCTGGACACCGCGCAGATGATCGCGCGGACAAAGGAGATCTTCGACCGCATGGGGCTGGCGCTCAACCCGCGCACGATGGTGCGGGAGCTGGACGCCTCCTACAAGCAGATCGTCGAGATCGCCCGCGCGCTTCTGATGGAGGCCTCGATCATCATCATGGACGAGCCGACGACCTCCCTGACGGAGCCGGAGATCCAGCGCGTTTTCGATATGATGCGCACGCTGCAGAAGAGCGGCGTCGGCATCGTCTTCATCTCGCACAAGCTGCGGGAGGTCATGGAAGTCTGCACGCGCTTTACGGTGCTGCGCGACGGCAGCATGGTGTCGGCCGGCAGCATCGAGGAAACCTCGGTCGACCAGCTCGCGCAGGACATGGTCGGCCACGCGGTGCGCACGCAGTCGCTGCGCCGCGCGCGCGAGCTCGGCGGCGTCGTGCTCAGCGGCGAGCACCTGACGCTGGAGCCTGCGTTCCGCGACGTCAGCTTTTCGGTGCGCGCGGGCGAGGTGCTCGGCTTCACCGGCCTGCTCGGCGACGGCCGCAGCGAGCTGTTCCAGGCAATTTTCGGCGCGCTGCACGGCATGAGCGGAACGGTTTCCGTCTCCGGCCAGCCGCGGCGGATCCGCAGCACCGTTCAGGCGCTGAAGGCCGGCATCGGGTATGTGCCGCGCAACCGGAAGGAAAACGGCATCATCAAGGATATGAGCATCCTTGAAAACGGCTCCATCGTCACATGGCCGCGGGACAGAAAGCTCGGTCTCATCGACAAAAAGAAGGTCGAGGCCGGGTTCGCCCGGCAGGAGCAGGAGCTGCACATCAAGCTCAGCTCGATCAGGGACCGGATCGGCAGTCTTTCCGGCGGCAACCAGCAGAAGGTCGTCCTGGCCAAGTGGCTGACCGCCAACCCGCGCGTCCTCGTGTTCGACAACCCGACGCAGGGCGTGGACGTCGGCGCCAAGGAAGAGATCTACGATATTATCCTGCGGCTGGCGGACGCAGGCGTCGCCGTCGTGGTGCTGTCCAGCGAAGCGCAGGAGATCATCCGCGTATGCGACCGCACGCTCGTGATGTTCCACGGCAGCGTGTGCGGCGAGCTGGTCGGAGACGAAATGAATGAGCAGGCGATCATGCGCCTGGCAACAGGGGGACAGGTACAATGAACGAAAAAACGAAGAACAGAAATTTCGGCGCGTGGCTGCGCGACAACTGGAAGAACAACGCGCTTTTCTCCACGGGCATTGCGCTGATCGTCATGGTCGTCCTCCAGACGGTTGCGCTCGGCTTTGATTACCCGAGCTTCGGCGAATGGTTCGGCGCATGGCTGCGCAACTGGCTCAACATCCTGCGCAACAATTCGAGCGTCGGCATCATCGCGCTCGGCATGACGTTCGTCATCATTTCGGGCGGCATCGACCTCGCGGTCGGCTCCACGCTCGTCGCGGTCGGCGCGATTGCGATGTGTTTGATGGACGCGACGACCGGCGGCCTGCTCGGCATGGTCGGCATCACCGGTATCCCGGCATACATTCTGACGATCCTGCTCTCTGTCGCCGCCGGCACGCTGCTCGGCGCGTTCAACGGCGTTCTGGTGACGGCGGGTCGGATCCCGCCCTTCATCGCGACGCTCGGCGCCATGAAGATCCTGCGCAGCGTGACGCAGTACTTCATGCAGACGAACGCGCCGAAGGTGCCGAGCGATTTCCTGCAGATCGCGAGCTTCAAGATCGGCGGGCAGATGCTGATGCCGATCATCTACTGGCTGCTGCTCGCGGTGATCCTGCACATCGTCTCGAAGCGGACGGTCTTCGGCCGCCACGTGTTTGCGGTCGGCTCGAATGAGCGGACGACGCGCCTCTCCGGCATCAACGTCAACCGCGTGAAGCTCGGCGTCTACGCGCTGATGGGCGCTGTCGTCGCGATCGCCGCGCTCCTGCAGGTTTCCCGCATCGGCGCGATGGACCCCGCGAATGCAGGCAGCGGCTATGAGCTCGACGCGATCGCCGCGGTCATCGTCGGCGGCACGAGCATGTCCGGCGGCAAGGGCTCCGTGGTGGGCACCGTGTTCGGCATGCTGATCATCGCCGTGATGAACAACCTTCTGAACCTGCTCGGCGTGGACCCGTTCCTGCGCGAGGCGTTCAAGGGCGCGATCATCATCGCCGCGGTGCTTCTGCAGCGCAAATCCTCGGAAAACTGAATTTTCGTTCCGCGGCGGGGCAGAAGCTCCGCCGCGGTTCTGTTTCTGTCCGGTATTTCCGGGGAAATGCCGGATATTTTGAAATAGGCTTGATTTTTTACCGCAATTCCTCTATAATAAAAGGGACAAAAAATTTCCTTTATGGAGGCAGAAATTTATGTTGGTATCGGCAAAGGAAATGCTGAACAAGGCGAAAGCCGGCAAGTATGCCGTCGGCCAGTTCAACATCAATAACCTGGAATGGACAAAGGCGATTCTGCTCACGGCACAGGAGAACAATTCCCCTGTCATCCTCGGCGTTTCGGAAGGCGCCGGCAAGTATATGTGCGGCTACAACACCGTTGTCGGCATGGTCAACGGCATGCTGGAGACGCTGAAGATCACGGTTCCGGTTGCGCTGCACCTCGACCACGGCTCCTATGACGGCGCGCTGGCGTGCATCGATGCGGGCTTCTCTTCCATCATGTTCGACGGCTCCCACTATCCGATCGAGGAGAACATCGTGAAGACGAAGGAACTCATCCGCATTGCGGGCGAGAAGGGCATCTCCGTTGAGGCGGAAGTCGGCGCGATCGGCGGCGAGGAAGACGGCGTCGTCGGCGGCGGCGAAGTCGCGGATCCGGAAGAGTGCAAGATGATCGCAGATCTCGGCGTCGACATGCTCGCAGCCGGCATCGGTAACATCCACGGCAAGTATCCAGCCAACTGGCAGGGCCTCAACTTCGACGTGCTCGCGAAGATTCAGGAGCTCACCGGCACGATGCCGCTCGTTCTCCACGGCGGCACGGGCATCCCGGCCGACATGATCAAGAAGGCGATTTCCCTCGGCGTTTCCAAGATCAACGTCAACACCGAGTGCCAGCTCGCCTTTGCTGAGGCGACCAGAAAGTACATCGAGGCCGGCAAGGATCTCGAGGGCAAGGGCTTTGACCCGAGAAAGCTCCTCGCACCGGGCTTCGAGGCGATCAAGGCGACCGTCAAGGAGAAGATGGAGCTGTTCGGTTCCATCGACAAGGCCTGATTCTGCACACCGCAGCACAGGAACACAGCAGTAAACAGAGAGACGCATCGGCAGTGCCGGCGCGTCTCTTTTCTGTTGGCGTGAAAATCCTGCGCGCGCCGGCATGTCTGCGCCGTCCGCGCATACAATGCAGTGCGGGGGCGCGAAAGAAATCCGGGGCAGGGCGCGGATCTGACCCGCTTCCGCCTTTTTCGAGCGGTACTGCATCTTGCAAGTTTTTGGAAACTGTGCTATACTGATACAAATCGAGGGGCATTTTGCCGCAGGAGTTGTGAATAATGCGCTTGCGGTGTGAATTTTGGAGTTCCTGGAGAGCAGAAAGGAAATATCCATGGACGAAATCAAGACGTACTGCATGAATTGCTTTTCAGAAATGCGCGCGACGGGAGAGCCGTGCGCGCACTGTGGCTGGAAAGACGAAGGGCAGATGAAAAATGCGCTGCCGTACGGCACGGTGCTCGGCGGGAAATACCTGATCGGGCAGGCGACGCGCATCAACGGCGCGGGAATCACGTATGCGGCGCTTGAAAAGGACACGAACCAGAAGGTGGAGGTGCGGGAGTTTTTTCCGACCACGCTCGCTTTCCGCGCGCCGAACGGCGTTTCCGTCAAGCCGGCCGCCGGCACGGAGCTGAAATACGAGGACTATCTCAGCGAGTTTGAGCGCTACGCGCAGAAGCTGATCCGCATTTCGGGCACGAAGCGCATGATAACGGTGCTGGACACCTTTTCGGAAAACAATACGCAGTACATCGTCTTTCTGTACGTGGAGTCCGTCTCGCTGCGCAGCTATGTGGAGCAGAACGGCTTCCTTTCCTGGGCGGACTGCGAGCGGTACTTCGTTCCGGTCATCCATTCGCTCAGCGACATCCACGGGCAGAACGTGGACCACCTCGGCATATCGCCGGAGACGCTGCGCATCACGCCGGACGGCAAGATGATCCTGACGGATTTCGAGATGCAGTCGGTCCGCCGCGCGGGCACGGACCTGATCGAAGATATTTACCCCGGCTGCTGGGCGATCGAGCAATATTCGAAAACGAAGGTCTGCGACGAGGTGACGGACGTTTACGGTCTGTGCGCTTCGATGCTCTTTGCGCTTTCCGGCACGGTGCCGATGGACGCGCCGAAGCGCAAGAAGGACCCGCGCCTGCTGATTTCCAAGGCAATCCTGAAGCAGCTTCCGGAGCACGTGATCCCGGCCATCGCGAACGGCCTGCAGGTCGACGCAGACCGCAGAACCTCGAGCTTTTCGCGCTTTGCCGCCGAGCTTGCGGCGGAGCCGACGGTCATGGAGCAGATGGTGGAGACCGAAACGGTGCGCTCGCTGCCGACGGGCGGCAGAAGCCCGCGCCGCCACGGCATGCCGCTGCCGCTCTGGCTGCTGCTCTCCTTCGTCTTTTCGCTTATCGTCATTCTCGCCGTCGCGAGCGTCTGGTTCAAGGACAGCCCATTCTCGATCCAGAGCATCATGCAGTCTCTGCAGGAGACCGGCACGCCGGCCGCGGAAATGATCGAGGTGCCGAACCTTGTCGGCTCCGATTACGCGGAGATCGAGGCGCGGACCGAGACCGACGCCGCGTACAACTTCAAGCTGGACATCTATGAGGAAATCTTCAGCGACACGGTTCCGGCCGGACAGATCACGACGCAGCTCCCGCCGGCCGGGCAGACGGTCGAAGCGGGCGGCACGGTCCGCGTGGCGGTCAGCCGCGGCTCCAGAGAGCGCACGCTGCCGGAAATCGCCGGCATGACGGCCGACGAGGCGCGGATGACGCTCGAGCGTGAGGGCTTCGTCATGGTCGCCGTCGACACGGTGAATGCGGAGGTAGAGCTCGGCCATGTGATCGGCTACGCCGACAACGCGGCGGGCGATACGCTGGCGTTCGGCTCCGTCGTCTCGGTGCAGGTCAGCGCAGAAGAGGCCGCGGACAGCAGCGCAGAATAAAAAGATGCAGAAAGGCTCCTGTTTCAGACAGGAGCCTTTTGGTTTGCATGGACCGGCGCGTGCCGCGGACCGGTGGGGAGACGGGACACGCGGGACGCTGTCCGGTCAGGGGCTGGAACACAGGGCTATTTGTACATCGCCATGTACGGGCCGTGGGCCTCGATCAGCTCGTCGCACATTTTCACGATGTCGTCGATCGAGAGCTCGGCGGCCGTGTGCGGGTCGAGCATCGCGGCGCGGTAAATGTCCTCGCGTTTGCGCGTGCGCGCGGCCTCGATCGTCATGAGCTGCACGTTGATGTTCGTCATGTTCATCGCGGCGAGCTGCACCGGCAGGCGGCCGACGTGGCAGGGATTGACGCCCATCCGGTCGATCAGGCACGGCACCTCGACGCACGCGTCGGCGGGCAGGTTGTCGATCAGGCCCGCGTTCAGCACATTGCCGCCGATCTTGTACGGCACGCCGGTGAGGATGGCCTCCATGATGTATGAGGCGTATTCCTCGGAGCGCGAATGGCTGACCTGGCCGTCCTGCAGAATCGAGGCCTTTTCTTCCTTCCAGCCCTTGATCTGGTTGACGCAGCGGCGCGGGTACTCGTCGAGCGGGATGTTGTACGCATCGATCAGCTCCGGGTATCTGGATTTGATGAACAGCGGGTTGTATTCGGCGTTGTGCTCGCTCGACTCGGTGCAGTAATAGCCGAGGCGGCGGATATACTCGTAGCGCACCATATCCTTGTGCTTTTCCGCGGCGTTTTTCTCCGCGGCACGGCGGCGGATCTCGGGATACAGGTCGTTGCCGTCCTTGTCCGTGATCTGCAGGAGCCACGCCATGTGGTTGATGCCGGCGATGAGCTCGCGGCGGCCCTCGAGCTTATCCTCCATGCCGAGGCCCTTCAGCAGGTCGCGCGAGCAGGTCTGCACGCTGTGGCAGAGGCCGACGGTCTTCACATTCGTGTAGCGCTGCATATAGCCGGAAAGCATCGCCATCGGGTTCGTGTAGTTGAGGAACCACGCGTCGGGGCAGACCGCCTCGATGTCGCGGGCGAAGTCCTCGAGCACCGGTATCGTGCGCAGGGCGCGCATGACGCCGCCGATGCCGAGCGTGTCGGCGATCGTCTGGCGCAGGCCGTACTTCTTCGGGATCTCGAAGTCGATGACGGTGCAGGGCTCGTAGAAGCCGACCTGGATCGCGTTGACGACAAAGTCCGCGCCGCGCAGCGCCTCCCTGCGGTTTTCAACGCCGCAGTAGGTCTTGAGCGTGGCCCGGTCCTGGTTTGTGTTGTGGTTGATGGCGCTGAGGATGATGTAGGATTCCTCAAGGCGTTCCGCGTCGATGTCGTAAAGCGCGATTTCGCTTTCGCAGAGCGCGGGCGT
>HHCFR02800__coassemble_4967_pt1 | contig 6904 bp, 5 predicted proteins | sample HHCFR02800__metabat2_low_PE_068 | metagenome-assembled genome bin HHCFR02800
GCGGCGACGCTTTCCTGCTCGACGACGGCAACGGCGCCTGCCTGCTCGATACCGGCTTCGGCTTCTGCGGCGAAGCGCTTGCCGTCCACGTGCGCCGCGCGCTGGCAGAGCGCCCGCTGGACGCCACCCACCGTTTTAAACCGTATCCCCGAAGAAGCCCGCGCGGCGCTTCGGGGATATTTTTATGCGCATCCCGTCCCTTTATGAAGGATTTGTAAATAATCTGAAAAGAAACGATTTCCTTCTTGACTATTAGCCCCCGCCGAGTAAAATAGTTCGTAGAAATAACCGTTTTAAGTCATAACGGTTGCTTTTACATCCGTTTAAAAGGAGGAAGGCGATACACCATGTATCAAAGCAATGCGCTCTTAGCCAATATCCGGCGCATGATCAAGCTGTACGACAGCATGCTCAAGCCCGTCTGCAGCCGGTACGGCCTGGTGCCGATCGAGGCGACGATCATCAGCTTCCTGTTCAACCACCCGGGGCGGGACACGGCCGCCGACATCGTGGAGCTGCGGATGCTCTCCAAGAGCAACGTGTCGCAGGCCGTCGAGAGCCTGATCCAGAAGTCGCTGCTCCAGCGGCGGCAGGACACGGCCGACCGCCGCCGCATCCACCTGCTTCTGACCGCAGAGGCCGCGCCCATAACGGCGGAGATCGAAAAGGTCCGCGCGTCGTTCCACAAAAAGATCTTCCGGGGCTTTACGGAGGAGGAACAGCGGCTGTTCACCGAATTTAACGAGCGGATCGCCGAAAACACAAAACGCACAGAAGGAGAAATCACCGTATGAATGAAGACAAAGACTTTCTCGGGAAGGAGCCGGTCGGAAAGCTCCTGCTGAAGCTGGCCCTTCCCACCGTAACCGCACAGATCATCAACATGCTTTACAACATCGTGGACCGCATCTACATCGGGCATATCCCCGAGATCGGCGAAGCGGCGCTGACCGGCGTCGGCGTCTGCATGCCGCTGATCATGATCGTGACCGCGTTCTCCGCCTTTGCCGCCTACGGCGGCGCGCCGCGCGCCTCGATCTACATGGGGCAGGGCGACCACGATTCCGCCGAAAAAACGCTGGGCAACTGCTTCGCCGTGCAGTTCATCATTTCGGTGCTGCTGACGGCGGCGCTGCTGCTCTGGAACCGGGATTTCCTGATGGCGTTCGGCGCCAGCGATAAAACCATCGGGTACGGCGTAGAGTACATGAACATCTACGCCATCGGCACGATCTTCGTCCAGATGACGCTCGGCATGAACGCGTTCATCACGGCGCAGGGCTTTGCCAGGACCGGCATGTTCTCGGTGCTGATCGGCGCCGTGGCCAACATCGTGCTCGACCCCATCTTCATTTTCGGCTTCAACATGGGCGTTGCGGGCGCGGCCTGGGCCACCATCATCTCGCAGGCCATGTCCTGCGCGTGGGTGCTGCTGTTCCTGTGCGGAAAGAAAACGCACCTCAGGCTGCGCGTCAAATACATGCGCCTGAGCCGGAAAATCGTCCTGCCCAGCCTCGCGCTCGGCCTCTCCTCGTTCATCATGCAGGCCAGCGAAAGCGTCATTTCCATCTGCTTCAACTCCTCGCTGCAGAGCTACGGCGGCGACATCGCCGTCGGCGCAATGACCATCCTCACCAGCGTGATGCAGTTCGCGATGCTGCCGCTGCAGGGCCTCGGCCAGGGCGCGCAGCCGATCATCAGCTACAACTACGGCGCCCGCAACCCCGAGCGTGTGAAGGCCGCTTTCAAGCTGCTGCTGAAGTCCAGCCTGGTCTACTCGACGCTGCTGTGGGCCCTCGTGATGCTTTTCCCGCAGGCCTTCGCCGCCATGTTCACGAGTTCCGAAACGCTGATGACCTTCACCCAGAAGGCCCTGCGCATCTACATGGCCTGCCTGCTGCTGTTCGGCATCCAGATCGCCTGCCAGATGACCTTCACCTCGCTGGGCAACGCAAAGGCCTCCATCCTTGTCGCTGTCATGCGGAAATTCATCCTGCTGATCCCGCTGATCTACATCATGCCGCTGCTCTTCTCCGCCGACAAGACGACGGCCGTCTATATGGCGGAGCCGGTGGCCGATTTCATCGCCGTCACCTTCACCGCGATCTTCTTTACTTTCCAATTTAAGAAAGCCCTCAAAGGGATCTCCGGCAAGCGCGAAACGCCGGAAAACACAGCCCAATAAAGGAGAAAACCACATGCACGAGGTCGGCAACGAGGGGCACGGCCCCTCGAAAAAGCTGTTTATCTTTTACGTCGTCATCCAACCCAACCTCCGAGGAGCTGGAAGACGGCCTGACGCTGCTCGGCCTCTTGGGCATGATCGACCCGCCGCGCCCGGAAGCCAAGGCGGCCGTGGCCACCTGCCGCAAGGCGGGCATCAAGCCGGTCATGATCACCGGCGACCACGTCGTGACCGCTTCCGCAATCGCGAAGGCGCTCGGCATCATGGAGCCGGGCGACCGCGCGATCACCGGCGCCGAGCTCGACGCCATGACCGACGAAACGCTGGACCGGGAAGTCGAGAACATCTCCGTTTACGCCCGCGTCTCGCCTGAGAACAAGATCCGCATCGTCAAGGCCTGGCAGCGCAAGGGCCAGGTGGTCTCCATGACCGGCGACGGCGTCAACGACGCGCCGGCGCTCAAGGCCGCCGACATCGGCTGCGCGATGGGCATCACGGTCTTTGCCGCCATGCTGCTGTGGCACAAGACGCCGCTCGTCTCCATGCAGCTGCTCTGGATCAACCTCGTCACCGACTCCCTGCCGGCGATCGCGCTCGGCATGGAAGCCGTGGAGTCCGATGTCATGGACCGCAAGCCGAAGCCCAAGGACGAGGGCATCTTCGCCCACGGCCTCGGCGTGCAGGTCGTCCTGCAGGGTTTGATGTTCGCGCTTCTGACCCTGATCGGCTTTGTCGTCGGCGAGAACGTCACCGGTTCGCTGGCTGGCGGCCAGACCATGGCCTTCATGATCCTCTCCCTGTCGCAGATCGTGCAGGCGTTCAACATGCGTTCGGAGCACTCCCTGTTCCGCATCGGCCCCTTCAGCAACCACACGCTGAACTGGGCGGCGCTGATCTCCCTCGCGCTGGTGTGCCTCGTGCTGTTCACCCCCGTGGGCATCGCTTTCGGCCTGATCACCCTGCCGTGGGAGCTGTACCTGCTCGGCCTCGGCCTCATCCTCGTCCCGCTGCTCGTCATGGAAATCTCCAAGGTCATCGGGCTGATCCGCCACCGCCACTGAGCGCCGCAACAACCGCATAGAGCCATATAAAGTCAAAACCCCCGGCCGCTGCGCCGGGGGTTTTTGGCTGTTGTTCGATTACCGGATAAAATTGGTGGCAACGCGCGGCTCCTTTTCCGGGAGGCCGTACTGCGCGCGGCCGAGCGCAATGCTCTTCACAAGGAACGCCATGTTCCGGCCGAGCGTGCGCATCACCTGCATGCCCTCGAGGTCTTGCCGGACCTCCTCCGCCGTGTTGCCGTGCACGCTGTTCCAGTACTGGCTCGACGCCACCGGCATGCCGGAGATCGTAAAGAACTTGTTGATCTCGTCGAACGTGGCGCTCGCGCCGCCGCGCCGGCAGCTCACGACCGCCGCGCCGACCTTCATCGACTTGTCAAACTGCGTGCTGTAGAACAGGCGCGTGATGAAGGAGATCACCGTGGAATTCGCCGAGGCAAAGTAGACGGGCGAGCCGATCACGATGCCGTCCGCCGCCTTGAATTTCTGTGCCGTCTCGTTGACGATGTCGTCAAAAACGCATTTGCCGGTCTGCCTGCACTTGCGGCAGCCGATGCAGCCGCGGATATCCTTCTGCCCGACATGGAGGATCTCCGTCTCCACCCCCTCTTTTTCGAGCGTCGACGCGACCTCCGAAAGCGCGGTGTACGTACATCCCCGCGCGTTCGGGCTTCCGTTGATCAGCAGAACTTTCATGTTTCTCTTCCTCTCCTTCTTTTTTGTATGTGCATTTTGAATAAGCCGACCCGCGTCTTTCCCCGCGGGGCCCGCCGTTTTCCGCACAGCCGGGGATGCTGTTCCGCCCCGGCCCTACAGCCGTCCTGTACCTTACAGTATACAACCTTCCAGCAGCTGGAAGGCAAGCAAAATTTCAAACAAACCGGGCCTCATTCGCTTTTCTCGTCCAGCCCCTGCAGCGGGCGGTTGACGTGGCGGCCGCGCTCGCGCGCGTTCCACGCGTCCAGCGTCCCGCGCAGGCGGTTTTCCGCGTCGTCCACCTCGATCCGCAGCTCCGACGCGGACATGCGCCGCGCGCCGTGGCCGAGCACGATCATCTGCTCGGCAAAATCGGAGGTCGCCACGCGCACGCGGTGCTTCCGGCCGATCTCATACGTCGCGCGCTCGATGTACGTGTCTGCCGTTTCGGCCTGCTTCGTGAACACGACCGTGATGTTGTGGTAGCGGAACACGTCCGCCGTATCGCGCGGCACGCGGTAGGCGTCGAAAACGAGGATGCAGATGCTGCGGCTGACGCTCTGATAATTGCAGAGCCGGTCCATCAAAATCTGCCGCGCCGTATCGATGTCGCGCGCCGCCGTCTTTTTCAGGTCGTCCCACGCGAACAGGATGTTGTAGCCGTCGATCAGCAGGTACTCCGGGTCCGTGTCGCGGTCCGGCACCGGCCAGAGCGCCCGGCCGCCCGCCTCCTCGGCGCGCACGGCGCTCTGCGGGCGCAGGTCGCGCCGCTTGACCGGGCCGTAGGTGCGCTCGAAAATCGCCATCAGCTCCTTGTCCGAGGCAAAGGGCCGCAGCGTGCGCACCGCCGGTGCGTCGGGTGCAGCGGCTTCCTCCGGCGCGTCGAAGCGCAGGCCGCTCTCCACGTGCATGTGCGCGGCCGCCTCGCGCCAGTTGACGACAAAGCCTGAGCCGTGCGCGCAAAAGACGGAGTCGCCGGTGTTTTCCGTGTCGTGCTCCGCGTCGTAGCCGATCGCGGCGACGACCTCCGCCGCGTTGTGGCAGGGCCGGTATCCCGCCGGCATACAGGCCAGGCTGCCGAGGCCGCGCGTGTAGGCCGCAACCTCCAGCGCATACCCGCGCAGCTCGGAAACCGGCGCGCTGCCCGTGATCACGGCATTCCCGCCCGCGGTCTCCGGCGGCGCGCTTTCGGCGCACAGCCGCTGCAGGTCGGCGATCGCGCGGCCGACATGCTGCTGCGGCACCTCGAGCCGGAACGTGTACCACGGCTCGAGCAGAATGCTTTTCGCGTGCAGCAGGCCGTGGCGCACCGCGCGGTAGGTGGCCTGCCGGAAATCGCCGCCCTCGGTGTGCTTCAGGTGCGCGCGCCCGGCGACGAGCGAGATCTTCATATCGGTGATCGGCGAGCCGGTCAGCACACCGGGATAGCTGCGCTCCTCCAGATGCGTCAGGATCAGCCGCTGCCAGTTCCGGTCGAGCACGTCCTCGCTGAGCCGGGAAGCAAAGCGCAGCCCGCTGCCGCGCGGGCCCGGCTCCAGCAGCAGGTGCACCTCGGCATAATGCCGCAGCGGTTCAAAATGCCCCATGCCCTCGACCGGCGCTTCGATCGTCTCGCGGTAGACGATGCTGCCCGGCCCGAACGTGACCGCCATGCCGAAGCGGTCGAGCAGCAGCCGCTGCAGCACCTCGAGCTGCACCTCGCCCATGAGCTGCACGTGCAGCTCGCGCAGCTGCTCGTTCCACACGACGTGCAGCTGCGGGTCCTCCTCCTCCAGAAGCCGCAGCCGCTGCACGGCCGTGTGCGGCTCGCAGTCCGCGGGCAGGATCACCTGGTACGTCAGGAAGCTGTCGAGCACCGGCGCGGGCGTATCGGGCTCCGCGCCGAGGCCCTCGCCCGGATACGTTTTTGTCAGCCCGGTGACGGCGCAGACGCCGCCGGCCGGCACCGTCTCCGCAAGACGGTACTTCCCGCCCGAATAGATGCGGAGCTGGTCGGCCTTTTCCGACCACGCCCTGTCCCCCGCGCCGCCCGAAAGCACCGATTTGACGGGCAGCGCGCCGCCCGTCACCTTGAGGTACGTCAGCCGTGCGCCCTGCGCGTCGTGGCCGATCTTGTAGACCTTCGCGCCGAACTCCTCGGGGTACTGCGGCACGCGCGCGTACCGCGCCATGCCGCGCAGGAACGCTTCCACGCCGTCGAGCTTCAGGGCGGAGCCGAACCAGCAGGGGAACAGCTTCCGCGCGGCGATCAGCGCCCGGATCTCCGCCGTCTCCACGCGGCCGGTCTCGAGGTAAGCGGCCAGCGTTTCCTCGCTGCACATCGCGACGTTTTCCAGAAAATCGCCGTCCTCTGTGGAAAAGTCGACGCACGCGGCGGAAAGTCCGCTCTGCAAAGACGCGAGCAGCGCCGCCCGGTCCGCCCCGCCGAGGTCCATCTTGTTGACGAAGAGGAACGTCGGCACGTTGTAGCGCTCGAGCAGCTGCCAGAGCGTGCGCGTGTGGCTCTGCACGCCGTCCGTGCCGCTGATGACGAGCACGGCGTAGTCGAGCACCTGCAGCGTGCGCTCCATCTCGCTCGAAAAGTCGACGTGGCCGGGCGTGTCCAGCAGCGTAAACTCGACGTCGCCGAGCGGCAGCACGGCCTGCTTCGAAAAAATCGTGATGCCGCGCTCGCGCTCCTGCACGTCGGTATCGAGAAAGGCGTTCTGGTGGTCGACGCGGCCGAGCTTCCGCAGCTGCCCGCCCGCGTACAGCATGGCCTCCGAAAGCGTCGTTTTTCCGGCGTCGACGTGCGCCAGTATGCCCAGAATCAGCTTGTCCATCGGTTTCTCTCCCGTCCTTTGCGCTCCGCCGTCTCCCCGCAGGCGGGCGCTTCCGTTTCACTTCCGCATTACAGATTTTATTATACCACGTTCCGGCCTGCCTGACAACCGCGCGCGGGCCCGGTGTTTTTTCGCGCAAT
>HHCFR02800__coassemble_5138_pt1 | contig 6693 bp, 6 predicted proteins | sample HHCFR02800__metabat2_low_PE_068 | metagenome-assembled genome bin HHCFR02800
CCGCTTTTGCCTGCCGCGGCCGGTGCGGGGGAAAGGGGAGAAAATCGGGGCGGGGCCTCTTGAAAAGCCGCGCGGTTTGGAATATACTGGAAACCGGCCGGTCATGGGCCGGCTTGATTCAGGAGGCGAAGACAATGCAGAAATTTGTACAGTGGATGAAAACGCATAAGCCGCAGACAGCGGCGATTGCGGTTGTGCTTGTTGTTGCGATTGCCGCGGCCGTCGCGGCGGGGCTCGGCCTGTTCTCGGCGCAGCCGCAGGCAGGCGGGGAATCCTCCGCGCCGGAAGCATCGGCGTCGCCGTCGCCGTCGGCGGAGCCGGAAGCGAAAGAGGTGGAGGTCGCCCTCGAGATCACGGCGGACGACGGGTGGAGCGAAAAAGCCATGCCGGCAATCGTCCACATCAAGGGCGCGGACAAGGCGAACGCGGACGTCGACTTCTACCACGCCATAATGCCGGATGCTGACGGAAACCGGGGCGCTTCGAGCGTGAAGCTCAAGGCGGGCAAATACACCGTGACATTCATCAGCCCCATCGTCCGGGATGGCGACGACTACGCGGTCTATGAGACGGGCGACGCGAAGGAGATCACGGTCGACGCGTCGGGCGCGCTTTCGGTGGACTGCGCGATGGAGCGCGTCCCGGCCGACAAGGTGACGGACGAAATGCTGCAGGCGCTCGAGGAGCAGATCCGCAATGCGGCGGAGAAGGGCGACGAGAGCCTGCAGGGCGAAAACGGCGAGGCGATCCTCGGCGCGCTGGAGCCCGCGGCGGAGAGCAGCAAGCCGCAGGCCACGAAAGCGCCCGAAAAGGACGACGGGAAAGCGGAGTCGAGCCGTGCGTCCGAGGCGGACAACACGCAGGAGAGCAGCGCGGGCGGGAGCCAGAGCGGCGGCACGGGCACATCCGGCGGCTCGAGTTCCGGCAACTCGAACTCCGGCAGTCAGAGCGGCGGATCTTCCGGCAGCACGGGCGGCAGCACGGGCGGCGGTGCGGACGAGCCCTCGCAGCCGGCGCACGTCCACCAGTGGAAGGACCACACCGCGACCCGGGAGGTCTGGGTGGAGAATCTGGTGGAGGTGCCGGACTATGAGACGCAACAGGTGTTCAGCCACTATCTGTATGTATTTTCTGCTGACGGTTATTCCACAACGAGTATAGATGAAGTTAAGGCTCACGCTGTAGAACTAGCGAAAGAGGGAATGACGACGAATTACAGCAATGTTCCTCAGTACACGACACAAGAAGTTCAGGTCGGCTCCCATCAGGAGGATCAGGGCTGGTACGAGACGGAGACCTACGTGGACTACCAGTACTGCGACTGCGGCGCGATTCGCTGAACCGGCGCGGGCGCGGAACGCGCGTCTGCCGTTTCAAATTTCCATTTCACCAAAATAAAAGCGGGCGTTGCTCTTTTTCATGGAGTTTCGCCCGCCTCTTGTTTTTTGGGGCGGCCTGCGCTAAGATGAAACTGGAACCCGGCGCGCGGGGCTGCCGCATGGGAAGCGGCGCTTACGGCGCAGGGCCGGGGCGCAAAACAAGGAGTGTGGATTGAAATGGCAAAGAAAATCGGATTCATCGACTATTATCTCGACGAATGGCACGCAAACAATTATCCCGCGTGGATTGAAAAGGCGTCGGGCGGCGCGTATACGGTCGCGTACGCGTACGGCGAAATCGACTCGCCGCTCGGCGGGAAGACGACGGCGCAGTGGTGCGACGCGATGCACGTCGAGCGCTGCGAGAGCATCGACGCGCTGATCGAGAAGAGCGACTGCATCATCGTGCTCTCGCCGGACAATCCGGAGCAGCACTGGGCGCTCTGCCAGAAGCCGCTGCGCAGCGGCAAGCGCGTGTACGTGGACAAGACGTTCGCGCCGACCGCGCAGATCGCCCGCGACCTGTTCGCGCTCGCGGAGGAAAACGGCACGCCGATGTACTCCTCCTCGGCGCTGCGCTTTTCAAAGGAGCTTGCCGAGCTGCCGGAAAAGGACGTGCGCTTCGTGTTGCTGAGCGGCCCGGGAAAGCCGGAAAATTACCTGATCCACCAGATCGAGCCGATGGTGGCGCTGCTGCGCGCGCGCCCGGTGCGCGTGCTGTACGCGGGCGTCGAGGGTGCGGCGAGCTACACCGTCGAGTTTGCGGACGGCAAGCTCGGCGTCGCGAACCTTCTCGTCGAGGGGCCGTTCCAGACGACGGTGAAATTCGCCGACGGCGCGGTCGTGCCGATCGCGGAATCGACCGAGACCTTCGACCGGCTGATCGCCGGCATGGTGCGCTTCTTCGAGACCGGTGAAGTGCAGGTGGACGCGCGGGAGACGGTCGCGATCGCGGCGATCCTCGAGGCCGCGCACAAGGCGGAGGCCGTGCCGGGCGAGTGGGTGGCCGTCGAATAAGGCGCGGCGGAGCAGCGTGAAGCGTCAAACGAAGCGGAGGTGAACCGTCGGCGCGCCGTGCAAGGGAACATGCGCTTTCGCAGCGGACGCCGATCCCGTCGGCGATAAAAAGGAGGACAAGCCATGCGTGATTTCGAAAAATCGGAAAAACAGCCAAAGAAGCGGGAAAACCCGTTCATCACCCTGCTGTTGGCCAACATGTATCCGGGAATCACCCTCTTTGCCCGGGATGTGAACCTGCAGCCCGGGCTTGCGGAAAAATACAAGGCGGGGATGATCATCCGGGAGAAAGGCTTTACGGACGCCACCATCCGCTTCGGGGGCATGGCGACCAGCCACCGCTACGTGATCCTCTCCAACCACATGGCGAGTTTTGCCGCGCTGGAGGAGGGGACCGACTGGGGGCTCCATGTGGCGAATAAGGACGCCCATTTCAAGGTGCTGGGAAAGGTGGAATACAAGGGGAAAACCGGCATTTTCCTTCTGCATCTTCCCGATGATGAGACATGGAAGGCATACCTGACCATGGAGTTCTCTGTGGACAAAATATTGTATGAAAAAGCGGTTTTGCGCTTTCAGGCAAAGGCTCTGGATGCGCCCATTCCGGCGCTGACGACGAGGGAATGGCTGGAACGCTGTCAGTTTCCGGTGGGAATGCGCGATGACGGGCAGTTCTGGCCGCTGGAGGAGCTTCCGGAGCAGTGGCAGGACCCGGAGATGCCCGTCTATCCGCCGGTTTTTGTCAAAGGAGACGAGGCGCAGCGGGTTCGTTACTATCAGGATTCCGTATACGGCGCCTTGTTTAAGTGCGTCCGTGGAGAGACGGAATATGAGCGGCGGTGGTATCAGCTGGATTCTGCCGCCCGGGTCTGGCTGGAAAATGCAAGTGCCGGGGCGGAGTATGCGTGGGGCAGCCTTCCCCATGTACGGGAGGTTTTCGTGGACGCCGATCCTTACGAAATCGGCGTCAAACTTTGGGATGGCGCCGTCATCCCTACGGAGCTTTACGCAGGCCGGGGAGAAGACTGCGCGATCCGGCTGAATGGAGCGCGGATTTCCAGACGGCACGCCTGCCTTTATTACGATGGGGCACACTGGCTGATCCGCGATCTGAAGAGCACCAACGGGGTGGAGCTGAACGGTAAAAAGGTTGAGGTAAGCGTCCTGAAAAAAGGCGACCGGCTGAAGCTGGGGGACGCGCAGCTCCTGTTTCAGGACGCCCACCTGGAGGTGACGGATGCCGGCGGGCAGAGAACCCTCTGCTTTCCCAATGAGATGCTTCTCCGGGGCGCGCTGGAGCGGAAAAAGAAGTCGCGCTACCGCGGCTGCCTTTTAGGCGGCGCTGTGGGGGATGCTCTGGGGTATCCGGTGGAATTTATGAAGGAGAATGGAATTTTCCGCGAATATGGGAAGATGGGGATTCAGACGCTTTCCCAGGCGGGAAATCCCGCTGTGATTTCCGACGACACCCAGATGACTTTGTTTGCCGCCAACGCCCTGCTCCACAGCGCCTCCACGCCGTGCGACTGGAGAGAGGATCTGCTCAGGGCTTATCAGGAATGGCTGGGGACGCAGGGGGATACGTGCTGCATCCGGGATGACCCGAGGCCGAGGATGTGGCTGTATGAGGTGAGGGAACTCCACGCCGCCCGTGCGCCGGGGAACACCTGCCTGTCCGCCATCCGCCGGACGGCGGGAAAACGGGAGCCGTTTTTGGCGGACAACAACAGCAAGGGCTGCGGGACGGTGATGCGGGCGGCTCCGTATGGGCTGTACGTAGGCTATGATCCGGTGCATTCCAGAGGAGACGACACCTATACAGTGTCCAGAATGGCCCGTGCGGATGCGGAATTGACCCATGGGCATCCGGCAGCCCGGGAAGCCTCCGCCTTGCTGGCGAACCTGATCTGGGAGATCGTTCACTACAGGCAGCACCGCTGCGAGCCGCTGGAGGCTGCCGTGTATCACTGCTGCTGGGGCGAAAGCAGGAACCTGCTGGAAAAGGCTGTGGTGCTTGCTCTGGACCAGAATGTGCCGGATCTGGACGGCATCCATCAGCTTGGCGAAGGCTGGGTGGGCGATGAAGCCTTGGCCATCGCGGTGTTCTGCGCCGTGCGCTATCAGAATGATTTTGCCGCCGGAATACGGGCCGCGGTCAACCATAAGGGAGACAGCGATTCCACGGGTGCGATCTGCGGAAATATTCTGGGCGCATGGCTGGGAGAAGAAGCGGTGGAAAAGGCCTTCGATTTGAAACGGCTGGAGCTTGCGGATGTAACGAGAACCATCGCGGATGATCTGTACCGGCTGGAAGAGGGACTGATTCCGAAGCCCGGTGAGGACCGGGATTGGGACTGGAAGTACCGGAGAAAATAAAAGGTGCGTCTTTGAGAAAAATTCGAAAAGTATTTCCTTTTTGCGGATTGTGTGGTATACTAAGCGGCAGAAAGACAAATTCCAGAGGAAAGGAGGCCTTTGCAGTGAAATACGTCTGTGATGTCTGTGGTTGGATCTACGACGAAGAGGACGGCTATCCCGAAGGGGGCATCGAGCCCGGCACCAAGTGGGACGACCTCCCGGATGATTTTGTCTGCCCGCTCTGCGGCGTCGGCAAGGATTCCTTCAGCGCAGAATAATGCTCAAAGGCGGAGGAAGCCGAAAGCTTTCCCCGCCTTTTTTCTGTCCGCCCGCGCGGCGGACGCAGATTATGAAATTTGATTGGAAAACGGTATGCGAAATCTGAACGAAATTTATGCGGCGCTGCCCGTGCGCCTGCTGCCGTGGTACCGGGAAAACGCGCGCGACCTGCCCTGGCGGCGCAGCCGCGAGCCGTACCGCGTGTGGGTCTCGGAGATCATGCTCCAGCAGACGCGCGTCGAAGCCGTCATCGGCTATTACAACCGGTTTATGGAGGCGTTCCCGGATGTGCAGGCGCTCGCCGCCGCAGAGGAAAGCCGGGTCCTCAAGCTCTGGGAGGGCCTCGGCTACTATTCCCGCGCGCGCAACCTGCAGAAGACGGCGAAGCTGCTCGTCGAGACGCGCGGCGGGCGCTTCCCGGATACGGCGGCGGAGCTGCAGAAGCTGCCGGGGATCGGCGCGTACACGGCCGGCGCCGTCGCGTCGATCTGCTTTGAGCGGCCGAGCGCCGCGGTGGACGGCAACGTCCTGCGCATCATCGCGCGCATCACGGCCGAGGCGCGCGCGGTCGACCTGCCCGCGGTCCGGCGGGAGATCGCCGCGCGGCTGGAGGCGGTCTATCCCGCGGGAAACTGCGGGATGTTCACGCAGGCGCTGATGGAGCTCGGGGCCTGCGTCTGCACGCCGAAGAACCCGGACTGCGCGCGCTGCCCGATGCGTGGCGTCTGCGCGGCGCAGGCGGCGGGCCGCGCGCTGCATTTTCCCGTGAAGCTGCCGAAGGCGGAAAAGCGCGTGGAGGCGCGCACTGTGTTTCTGCTGCGCTGCGGGGAGACCTGCGCCATCCGCCGCCGCCCCGAAACGGGCCTGCTCGCCGGGCTGTGGGAGTTCCCGAACTGCGCCGGCGCGCTGACCGTGGACGAGGCCGTGCAGTGGGCCGAAGCGCAGGGCGCGGCGCCGTTCGGCGTCGTCCGCGCGGTCCGCAAGACCCACGTCTTCACGCATATCCGCTGGGAGATGACGGGCTATGTGCTCGACTGCGCCGAAAAGCCCGGCGCGTTTGTGTGGGCGGATTTTGCGTCGCTCACCGAAACCTACGCGCTGCCGACGGCGTTCCGCATGTTTCTGGAAGCGCTCGAAATGCCGGAATAAAAGCCCGGAACTCCGGCAAAGGAACCCGAAAACAAAACTGCGGAAACAGAGATCCCGGAATATAAAGAGAGCCGAGAAGCACAAAACGCTTCCCGGCTTTTTTGTACGGCGCGGTCAAAAAAAACAAGCACAAAACTGCGGGCGGGAGCGCCGGGACAGCTTTGTGCTTTTAAGGGCGATTATTCAGCGAGTGCGCGGGTCAGCCAGGCGTCGGCAATATCCAACGCCAGGTACAGGCCGTTCTTTTCGCTCGTTTTGATGATCTGCTTGCGCGTGCGGATCTCCGGATCGGTGTACATCAGCTGCACGATGCACTTGTCGGCAATTTCCATATCGTCAAGCGGCTTCTTCGTTTTGATATCGATCTTGATCACATACTTATCCGTCATGTTCCCGAGGTACAGGGTGTCGCCGCAGCGGACGAGCGGCTTGCCGCGGTACGTGGGAAACGCAGCTTTCTTGCTCTCACTCATTGTATCACCATCTTTCATCGAATTGTGCGTCCTCAGAC
>HHCFR02800__coassemble_6196_pt1 | contig 5768 bp, 7 predicted proteins | sample HHCFR02800__metabat2_low_PE_068 | metagenome-assembled genome bin HHCFR02800
CAAACCTCTTTGTTTTATGTATTTTGTTTTATGTAAACTAATGTATAAACACAAGATGTTGTTATGAAAACCGGACCTGCATAAAGATGCAGGGGCAATCCCCCTGCATCTTTGATACAAACTCAGAAACGGATTTTGCTCTTCTTCCCAACGCCGAGAACGCCGCCCAATGCACCGCAGAGCAGGATCGCGGCCGTGCGCACACCGACCGCGGCGATGTCCGCATCGGCATACAGCGCGAGGGAAACGGCCAGATACAGAAAAACATAAACGGCGGCCAGAACCAGACCGTGCAGCAGCCCCTTCTCCCCCGCGATGCGCGCCGTGAAAAAGGCCGCAGCTAAAACGGAGACACAGCCGATCGCCAGGGCGATCGTGCCCGCGATTTCTCCGGGCAGTGCGCCAAGCTTCAGAATGAGCGCAGAGAAGGCCGCAAGCAGCGCCGCTGTGAGCGCCAGGGACGCCACGAGGCCGAAAAGCAGTTTTTTAATTTGCAGCATAGAAAAAGACCCCTCGGAATAAGTTTGTTCATACTTATTCCGAGAGGTCTTCAACTATTCCCGATTTTATTTTCGATTACGCGTCTTCCTCATGGATCGTATCCACGCTGCCGATCGCCCAGCGCTTTACGCGCAGTCTCGCACGATCGCTGCCGGTCTCAATGATGACGCTTTCGGTCTCATCCTTTACCGCAATGATTCTGCCGCAGATGCCGCCGATTGTCGTCACTTCATCGCCGACCTGCGCGTTCTTGCGCATTTCCTGCTCTTTCTTTTTCTTCTTGCTCTGCGGACGGAAGAAAATAAAGTACATAGCCGCGATGATGCCGCCATATACCAACAGCATAATCAGCATGGAGCCCCAGCCGCCCTGAGATGCCGTCGCCGTCGTATCCATTACGTTAAAAATCATAGTTGTTCTCTTTCCTTTCTGTATCGGTGCACTTCCATGCTCCTGAACTCACAATATCGATTATAACAAGAACAGGAAATACTTGCAAGCAAAATCCGAATTCTTTTGTGAATTTTTTTAGAACGAACAAATACCGCCCGTAAAATCCCGATATCCGGCTATATCCTTGTCCCGAGCACCTGCGCGTACGTATCGTAGAACGACTGGAACGTGCCTGCGTCCAGCGCATCGCGGATGCGCTCCATCAGGTTGTTGTAGAAATACAGGTTGTGCATCACGGTCAGGCGCATGGCCAGCATCTCGCCGGCCTTGAACAGGTGGTGGATATACGCGCGGGAATGGCGCCGGCAGACCGGGCAGTCGCACTCCGGGTCGATCGGCTGGTCGTCGAGCGTATACTTGGCGTTCAATAGATTCCGGCAGCCCGCATTCGTAAAGGCGTGCCCATGCCGCGCATTGCGGCTCGGCATCACGCAGTCGAAAAGATCGACGCCGCGGTACACCGCTTCCAGAATATTCGCCGGCGTGCCGACGCCCATCAGGTAGCGGATCTTGTTCTTCGGCATGTGCGGCTCGACGGCTTCGATGATGCGGTACATCTCCTCCGTGGGTTCCCCCACCGCAAGCCCGCCGATCGCGTAGCCGTCGAGGTCCAGCTCGGCGATCGCCTTCATGTGCTCGATGCGCAGATCCGCATAGGTCGAACCCTGATTGATGCCGAACAGCATCTGGTGCGGATTGACAGTCCCCTCCGCCGCATTCAGGCGGTCGTGCTCCGTCTTGCAGCGCTGGAGCCACCGCACCGTGCGCGCGCAGGAGTTCCGCGCATAGTCGTATTCCGCCGGATTCTGCATGCACTCGTCAAATGCCATGGCGATCGTCGAGCCGAGGTTCGACTGGATGCGCATGCTTTCCTCCGGTCCCATGAAAATTCTGTGCCCGTCGATGTGCGAGGCGAAGGTCACGCCTTCTTCGCGGATGTTCCGCAGCTTCGCGAGGGAAAAGACCTGAAAGCCGCCGCTGTCCGTCAGCACCGGCCCCTGCCAGCCCGTAAACTTGTGGATGCCGCCCAGCTTGCGGACGTTCTCATCGCCCGGCCGCAGGTGCAGGTGGTACGTGTTGGACAGCATGACCTGGCATTTGATCTCCCGAAGATCATACGCGGAGAGGCCGCCCTTGATCGCCGCCGCTGTCGCGACATTCATGAACGCGGGCGTCTGGATGGTGCCGTGCACCGTGTGGAATTCGCCGCGCCGCGCCCTGTTTTCCTGTTTGAGAAGCTTATACATATGATTAAAAACCCTTTCGTTTTATTGTGAACGCCGCAGAAACCGCCGGGTGCCGGGATGCAGATCCCGCGCACCGCGCAGTTTCCGGCCTTTTTAGAATCTTCCTGTGTCTCCATGCTGCGGCGTGAACCAGTAGCCGTCCGGCGCGGCGTGCGTGCAGATGCCGAACACCGCATCCAGCATACCGCTTCCCAGTATTTGCGCCGGCGTTCCCTGTCCCGCCAGCTTTCCGCCCTCCATCAGGACGATGCGGTCGCTGTAGCGCAGCGCGTGCGCCAGATCGTGCAGAACGAACAGAATCGTCTTGCCGCGCTGCTTCAGCAGCGTGAGCAGCTCCAGCAGCTCGAACTGATGACGCAAATCGAGATAGGTCGTCGGCTCATCGAGAAAAATCACCTTTGTGTCCTGCGCCAGCGCCATGGCGATATAGACGCGCTGCCGCTCTCCGCCGGAAAGGGCGCGCAGGTCGCGGTCCGCCCACGGCGCTACGCCCGTGATTTCCATCGCCTCGCGCACGGCCGCCTTGTCGGCGGCGCGCAGCTGGCGGGAAAATCCCAGATACGGGAACCGCCCGTGCGCCACAAGGCTGCGCACCGTAATGGCCGGCACGCTGCGCACCTGCGGCAGAAATGCGGCGAGCTGCGCAAACGCCTTGCGGGAATACGCGCCGATCGGCCGACCTTCAATCCGGATCTCGCCGCCCCTGAGCGGAAGCTGCCGCGCCGCCGCGCGAAGCAGCGTCGTTTTCCCGCACCCGTTCGGCCCGATCAGCGTCGTGATCTGGCCTTGCGGCGCCGTAAAGCTCACATCCTGCAATATGTTTTGATCCGGCAAATAGCCTGCCGTCACATGGCAAATCTCAATCATATACGCGGCTCCTTTTGTGGCGCAGCAGCAGAATCAGGAAGAACGGGCCGCCCAGCAGAGACATCACGATGCCGACCGGCAGTTCAAACGGCGCAAACAGCACCCTTGCCAGCACATCGCACAGAAGGACGAAAGCGCCGCCCAGCAGAACACATGCCGGAAGCAGCCAGCGGTTGTCGTTTCCCACAAGCCGCCGGACCATGTGCGGCACAAGCAGCCCCACAAATCCCAAGAGTCCGGCAAAGCTCACGGCGGCGCCGGCCAGCAACGCGGCCGCCAAAATCGCGAGGAACCGCGTGCGCCCCAGATGCAGGCCAAGGCTCAGCGCGCTTTCCTCACCGAGCTGCAAAACGTTCAAATCGGCCGCCAGAAACAGGGCGAGCAAAAGCCCGGCGGCCATGTACCACGCCGCATTTCCGACCGAGGCAATCGTCACGCCGGAAAAACCGCCGAGCATAAAGCCCGTGGCGCCGATCACATCGTCCGGATACAGCAGCGTAATCGCATTGACGCCGGCCGTCAAAATGCTGCTGACCGCAATGCCGGCCAGAATCAGCGTCGTGCGGGAAAGCCCGGCCCGCGCCGCCAGCGCATAGATAAACAGCGCCGTGCACAGCGCGCCGAGGAAGGAGGCAGCCGGCAGAACGCCCGCCGCGCCCGGCGCCAGCGTGACGGCAAGCATCGCAAAAAAGCCTGCGCCCGCATTGACGCCGATCACGTTCGGGCTCGCCATCGCATTGTTCAGAACGGATTGAATCAGCGCACCGGCCGTGGCCAGCGCGCCGCCGGCCGCAAGCCCCGCCAGCGTGCGCGGCAGCCGGACATGCACGAGGATGCGCCATATCGGGTCGCTTGTATCCCCGCCGCGCAGCGCGGCAATCAGCTGCGCCAGCGAATAATTCTGGCTACCGAACCGCAGGCTCAGCAAAACGGAAGCCAGCAGCAGCGCGACAAGCGCAGCCAGCATGGTGGCGCGGCCCTTACCCGATTTCGGCGGCAAGCTCCGGATACAGGATTTTCGCAAGATAGGCATAACTCTCCCCCCAGCGCGCGTTCGGCTTGTAATGGAACAGCTCCTTCGGCAGCAGGACATAGTGGTCCTCCTGAACGGCGGTCAGCTCCGTCCACGCCGGGTTGCTTTCAAAGTTCTGCTCCATGTAGTCGAGCGCCGCTTCCTCGCTCGAGCCCATCGTCACGACAAAGATAAAATCGGGATCCGCGGCGATCACCTCTTCGAGGCTCACATCCTCCAAAAGACTTTCATGCTGCTCTACGAGGTTTTCCGCGCCGAGATCCCGCAGGATAACGCCGGCCAGATTGTCGTCGCCCTTCGCCTTGGCGCCGCTCGAGAAAGCGCGCAGCAGCAGCACGGTCGGATGCGGCTCGTCCTGCACGGCCTCCAGAACGCGGTCGACTTCCGCCTGCACGGCAAGGCCGTTTTCTTCATACAGATCCTCGCGGCCGGTCATCTGGCAGAACTGCTCCAGCATTGCAAGGTAATCGGAGACGCCGTCTACACGGTAGTAGGCGTGCGGGATGCCCGCGGAGGTCAGCGCGTCGTGCATGTCGACCTGCGCGGCAATATCTGCTGAGAGGATCAGGAAATCCGGGTCAGCCGCAATGATTTCCTCCAGATTCGGCTCTTTGACGCTGCCGAGCAAGGCTACGCCGTCGCCGAGCTCCATCCCGCGCTCCTCCACCGCATCGACCGTCGCGCCAACCAGCGATCCGCCGGCGAGCACCCATGTCTCGGCAAAGCTGCCGTACAGTGAAGCGACGCGGTCCCAGCCGGACAGCTGCACGGTATACCCGAGCGCGTCCGTGAACGTCATCTCCTGCGCCGGTGCAGACGACGCGGCGGCTTGGGACTGTGTCGAGACATCGCTCGTTTCGCTCTGCTTTGCGGGCGCCGCGCAGCCTGTCAGCATCGCGGCCACAGCCGCTGCAGCGATAAAACGCCGGATTGTACTGGTTTTCATGGTTTATCCTCCGAATTCTCCGATCACTCTCGTTTTCTGCGAAAGCGCGCCATACCGCGAAATACGCGCCGGCCGCAGCCTTTTGCACACGCATCTTTCCGGGCACGCATATTCAGGCCGCCGCTTTCAAAATCCCTCAAATTATACTAAAAAAGCGGGCCGCCGTCAAACCGTATATTTTTCTGCGGTCTTCCGCGCAGCGAACAACGTGTGGAAACCGCCGCGCACGGACAAGCCAAAGCCTACTCGGCATGGTTCTTTTTGTATTCCGTGCCCCACTGTTCCATTGCCTGAATGATCGGCCGCATGGACTCGCCCAGCTCGCTCAGCGCGTATTCCACCCGCGGCGGAACCTCCGGATAAACCGTGCGCGTGATGATGCCGTCCTCCTCCATGGAGCGCAGGCTGTCCGTCAGCACCTTTTGGCTGATCCCATCCAGATCCCGCCGCAGCTCGTTAAAGCGCCAGGGCCGCTTGAGCAGATTCCGCATAATCAGCAGCTTCCACTTGCTCCCGATGAGCTGCACGGTCGTCGCAACCGGGCAGGTCGGCATTTCGTCTTTCGTGCGCATACAGTTTCCCCTTTCCCCCGAATCGTTTCAAACAGAATGTTGCACTCAAATTATACGCCTGCATCCCTTCTTTTGCAAGAGCGCAGTTTTCCGGCCCGTTTCAGGAAAACCGACAAGACCCGCCTCACAGCAAAGAGGTCTTCATTCCG
>HHCFR02800__coassemble_6812_pt1 | contig 5371 bp, 9 predicted proteins | sample HHCFR02800__metabat2_low_PE_068 | metagenome-assembled genome bin HHCFR02800
CTCCTCGCTTATTCCTTCTCTTTCACAACGAGTGTGACATGAGAGGTTCTCTTCAAAATTCTGTAGGCTCTGCCCTGCGCTCTCGGGCGGATTCTCTTGAGCATCGGGCCGGGGCAGACGAAGCACTCGGAAACATAGAGGTTGTTCTTGTCCATGTTGAAGTTGTTCTCTGCGTTGGCCACCGCGCTCTTGAGGAGCTTCTCGAGATCTTCGCACGCCGCCTTCGGGGTGTGCCTCAGGATCGCCATAGCGAGGTCTACGGGCTTGTTTCTGATGAGGTCCAGAACGATCTCAACCTTGCGGGGAGAAATTCGGGTATACTTCAGAACTGCTTTTGCTTCCATCTTTATACGCTCCTTTCTCTCAGCGGCTGGTCTTGGAACCGGCGTGACCCTTGAAGGTGCGGGTCGGAGCGAACTCGCCGAGCTTGTGTCCGACCATATCCTCCGTCACATAAACCGGAACGTGCTTGCGGCCGTCGTGGACGGCGATTGTATGACCGACGAAATCCGGGAAGATCATGGACGCGCGGCTCCACGTCTTAACGATCTTCTTTTCGCCGTTCTCATTCATTGCCTGAATCCTTTTAAGCAGTGCGGGCTGACAAAAAGGACCCTTTTTTAAGCTTCTGCTCATATTCTTTTAAGCTCCTTTCCGTGCCTTACTTACCGTTTCTGCGCTTGACGATGAACTTGTTGCTCGCCTTCTTCTTAGCGCGCGTCTTGTAGCCGAGGGCCGGCTTGCCCCACGGCGTGACCGGGCCCGGGCGTCCGACAGGGCTCTTGCCCTCACCGCCGCCGTGCGGGTGGTCGTTCGGGTTCATGACGGAACCTCTGACGGTCGGTCTCCAGCCCATGTTTCTCTTGCGGCCGGCCTTACCGATCTTCACGTTCTCGTGGTCGATGTTGGAAACCTGGCCGATGGAAGCCATGCAGGCGTCCGGCACGTTTCTGAGCTCGCCGGAGGGCAGTCTCAGCAGCGCCATGCCGTTTTCCTTCGCCATGAGCTGCGCCATGATGCCGGCGGCTCTCGCGAGCTGCGCGCCCTTGCCGGGGTAGAGCTCAACGTTGTGGACGAAGGTACCGGTCGGGATGTTCGCAAGCGGAAGCGCGTTGCCGGGCTTGATGTCGGCGTCCTTGCCGGAGACGACCTTGTCGCCGACCTTCAGGCCGTTCGGGGCGATGATGTACTTCTTCTCGCCGTCCTCGTACTGCACGAGCGCGATGAACGCGGAGCGGTTCGGGTCGTACTCGATCGTCAGGACCGTCGCAGCCATGTCGTTCTTCTGGCGCTTGAAGTCGATGATGCGGTACTTCTTGCGGTTGCCGCCGCCTCTGTGGCGGACGGTGATTCTGCCGTAGCTGTTGCGGCCGGCAGCTTTATTCTTCGGAGCCAGCAGGCTCTTCTCCGGGCCACACTTGCTCAGGCCGCTGTAGTCCGTGGTGGACATGTTGCGGCGCGCATTCGTGGTCGGCTTATAGTTGATAATTGCCATTGTGTTTTCTCTCCTTATTTGGCTTTGCGGGAACGGGCCGTTTCCCATTCATGCCCTTCGGGGTCTCTCCGGCCGATCAGATCATCGACTCGAAGAACTCAATCGTCTTGCTGCCCTCTGTGAGCGTTACAACAGCCTTCTTCCAGGATCTGGTGTAGCCCTCGTATCTGCCCTGGCGGCGAAGCTTGCCGCGCACGTTCAGCGTGTTGACCTTCTGAACCTTGACGCCGAACAGCTCCTCGACCGCCTTCGCGATCTCGATCTTGTTCGCATCCTTGCAGACTTCAAACGTGTATTTCTTCTCCGCGTTGCCGGCCATGGATTTCTCCGTGATGATCGGGCGGATGACGATGTCCTGCGCTTTCATTATGCGTACACCTCCTCGATTTTGGAGACGGCATCCTTCACAACGATGAACTTATCGGCATTGAGGATGTCGTATACGTTCAGCGTGTTGACCTGCGCGGTCTTGACGCCGGGGATGTTCGCTGCGGAAGCGATGACCTTGGCATCGACCTCCGGGAGAACGATGAGCGCCTTCTTCTCGCTGCCGAGCGCCTTGAGCATCTCGGCGATCTTCTTCGTCTTGTAGCCCTCTGTCGTGATGGCGTCGACAACGATCATCTCGTTGTCCTGAACCTTGCTGGAGAGCGCGGACTTCATCGCGAGGCGCTTGACCTTCTTGTTCAGCGTGATGGTGTAATCTCTCGGCTTCGGCGCGAACACGATGCCGCCGTGCGTCCACTGCGGCGCTCTTGTGGAGCCCTGTCTCGCGCGGCCGGTGCCCTTCTGTCTCCACGGCTTCTTGCCGCCGCCGGAAACCTCTGCACGGGTGAGAGCGGACTGTGTGCCCTGTCTCTGGTTTGCGAGATACGCCTTGACCATATCATTCATGACGGAAACGTTGGGCTCGATGCCGAAAACCTCGGCGGAAAGCTCCATCTTTTCAACTTCCTTGCCCGCCATGTTCATAACTGCTACTGTAGGCATTCTTTATTCCTCCTTCCCTTACGCTTTAACGCTGTCGCGCAGTACGACCGTACCGCCGTTGGGGCCGGGAATAGCACCCTTCACAGCAATCAGATTGTTTTCAGCGTCCACCTTGACGACGGCCAGGTTCTGCACCGTGACCTTCTCTGCGCCGAGGTGACCGGCCATCTTCAGGCCCTTCCAGACTCTGGACGGGCTGGAGCACGCGCCGTTGGAGCCGCCGTGGCGGGCAACCGGACCGGAACCGTGCGTTTCCTTCAGTCTCTGGAAGTTCCAGCGCTTGATGACGCCGGCGTAGCCCTTACCCTTGCTCGTGCCCGTGACGTCGACCTTGTCGCCGCTTTCGAAGACGTCCGCCTTGATGAGGTCGCCGACGTTGTAAGCCGAGCAGTCGCTCATTCTGAACTCCTTCAGGGTCTTCTTCGGGGCGACGTCGCCCTTCTTGAAGTGGCCCGTGAGGGGCTTCGAAACGCGCTGCGGCTTCTGGTCGCCGAAGCCTACCTGAATCGCGTCATAGCCGTCGTTTTCAACAGTCTTCTTCTGTGTGACAACACAGGGACCGGCTTCCACAACTGTTACGGGAACGACTCTGCCCTTTTCGTCGAAAATCTGCGTCATGCCGATTTTCTTGCCGATGATTGCCTTCTGCATTCTTGTATCCTCCTGTTAGGTTATTGGTCGGATTGCTCCGACATGACCCTCCTGCCTGTAGGTTGAGCGGCGTATGCCGACAATCGATTAAAGTTTGATTTCGATCTCAACACCGGCGGGGAGCTCTAAGCCCATCAACGCCTCAACGGTTTTGTTGCTGGGTCTTAAGATGTCGATAAGTCTCTTGTGGGTACGCATCTCGAACTGCTCGCGGCTGTCCTTGTACTTGTGAACAGCTCTGAGGATCGTGATGACCTGCTTCTCGGTCGGCAGCGGCACCGGGCCGGAAACTCTCGCGCCCGTGCGCTTCGCGGTCTGCACGATCTTCTCCGCCGACTGATCGACGACCTGATGATCGTAACCCTTAATTCTTATCCTGATCTTTTCCTTGACTGCCACTAAAATCGCCTCCTGTTATTCTTTAAGTTGGCGGGCTGTACGGGTTTTTATGTTTTAAACACTGCTCCGGGTGTTTCGCCCGGAAGCCATAGAAAAACCGGACATTCACTTTCGTGAATTCCGGGATCGTTCGGGCCGGTGTAAAACACAAACCCTGCACATAAAAAACCATCAAAGCGCATTTCGGTCCGGCCTGTGCGCCTTAGAAATCAGCGCATGGTTCCGCGCGCCACTCCGCACTGGGAGCCGCTTCGCTTCGATTGTTGTCGCCCGGTTTAAAATCGGACATACTCCACGGAAAAACCGGCCGTATCGGCCGCAACCTCCCGCTTCATCGCATATCTGTCGCAGTCACGCTTAGTTATTATAGCAGGCAACTCCCAAAAATGCAACCCCTTTTGGAAAGATTTTTTCAGATTTTCTGCGGCTTTTCCGGTTTTTTCCAAATGCGCCGCCTCCCGTGCCTTGAGGTGCCGCCGGCCGCTGTGCGAAAGCGCGAAAACCGGGGCGGCCGAAGCCGCCCCGTCCTTCTCTTTTCCTGTATGCTCTAATCGTTCCCCGGCTCGACGCGCAGGAAATCCATCGTTTCCTCCGGGTCGCGCCCGTCCGCGGAAAACACAAACCGCCTTTCCTGTCCGTCGTCCGTAACCTTGAGGAAGGCCGTCGCGCCGTCGGCGCCGTAGACAAAGCGCATCCCCTCGATTGCGTTTGCTTCTGGGTCGTACCAGCCGCCCGCCGCATAGCGGATCGGCCCGTCCGGAAACGTCGTCTCCCACAAGCATTCCACCGGCTCGTAGGTTTTCGCGCCCTGCGCCGTCTCCACCGTGAACGACGCCCGCAGCTCCGTTGTGCGCAGGAAGCGGCACAGCCGCCAGCCCTCGGCCTCGAGCGCGGCAGGCTCCGCCGCCGCAGCGCCTTCCACCCGCACGCCGGAAAGCGACATGTGAAACGGCAGGGGCAGCGGTACGAGCCAGAGCACGAGCGCGAGCAGCACAACGCACACGCAGACCCACTTGACTATTTTCCGCCCGTACCGTTTCATAAGCACCGCCCCCTTCAAGTTCAGTGTACCGCTTTCGGCGCAATCCGTCAACAGAAAAACAGCGGGCAGCCGAAGCTGTCCGCTATTTTTCTGTATGTTCTCAGTTACCCGCCGGCTCAATGTGCAGGAAGTCCATCGTTTCCGCCGGGTCGCGCCCGTCCGCGGAGAACACAAACCGCCTTTCCTGTCCGTCGTCCTCAAGCCCTAAATAAGCCGCTGTTGTGCCGTCGATGCAATACGAAAAACTCATTATCGACGTTCTGTTCATTACAGGGTCATACCATGCACCGTACGCGTGACGAACCGGCCCGTCTGAAAACGTCTCCCACAAGCATTCCACCGGCTCGTAGGTTTTCGCGCCCTGCGCCGTCTCCACCGTGAACGACGCCCGCAGCTCCGTTGTGCGCAGGAAGCGGCACAGCCGCCAGCCCTCGGCTTCGAGCGCGGCGGGCTCCGCCGCCGCGGCGCCTTCCACCCGCACGCCGGAAAGCGACATGTGAAACGGCAGGGGCAGCGGCACGAGCCAGAGCACGAGCGCGAGCAGCACAACGCACACGCAGACCCGTTTGATGATTTTTCGATTTAGCGTTTTCACAGCATTATCCCTATTCGAACACTAGCGGTTTAGTGTATGGGTGATTTTTACTTCCGATCCATACTTGTACCGCACCGGGCCCGTTGTATCATAGTTGATGACTGAGTGCATATACCCATTTACCGCCTGACTTTTTCTCCAGTTGTAATCGTTATACTTGCTGGAATTAAGCTGAACAGACTTTTTGTTACCTTCAGTA
>HHCFR02800__coassemble_8295_pt1 | contig 4633 bp, 4 predicted proteins | sample HHCFR02800__metabat2_low_PE_068 | metagenome-assembled genome bin HHCFR02800
GATTCGCTCTCCGGCATCATGGAGGCGCAGACCGCGCGCGGCGTCGCGTTCGACACGAAGAATCCCTTTAAAAAGCTGGGCCTGATCCTCCCGCTGTGCATGCCGCTGCTGATTTCCTCGGTCGGCCGCATCCACGATACCGCCGCGGCCGCCGAGATGCGCGGCTTCACGCTGCGGACGCGGGAGAGCCAGAGCCGTCGCTATACATTCAAAAGCGGCGATCTTTTCGCCGCGCTGATCGCCGCCGCGCTCGTTGCAGCGGGCGCGCTGCTTTGAAACCAGAAAGGACTTGACGATTATGATGATGAAACAGGAACAGCTCGACCGGATCCAGAGCCAGATGCGCCGCCTCAAGGCGCTGCCCGGCGGCTTCTACCAGAAGAAATTCGACGGCATCGACGTGATCCGCGACCAGGCGGATTTTGAGAAGCTGCCGTTCACGAACAAGGAAGAGCTGCGCGACGCGTATCCGCTCGGCATCGCCGCGGTGCCGGAGGAGGAGATCGTGCGCATCCACTCCTCCTCCGGCACGACCGGCACGCCGGTCATCATCCCCTACACGAAGCAGGACGTCGAGGACTGGGCCGAGCTCTTCAAGCGCTGCTACGAGATGGCGGGCATCACGGCGCGCGACCGCATCCAGGTGACGCCCGGCTACGGCCTGTGGACCGCGGGCATCGGCTTCCAGAACGGCGCGGAGGAGCTCGGCGCGATGGTCATCCCGATGGGCCCCGGCAACACGGATAAGCAGCTGCGCATGATGCAGGACATGAAGAGCACGGTGCTCTGCGCCACGTCGTCCTACGCGCTGCTGCTGGCCGAGGAGATCGAAAAGCGCGGCATCCGCGACAAAATCCACCTGAGAAAGGGCGTCATCGGCAGCGAGCGCTGGGGCGACAAGATGCGCCGCCGCATCGCGCGCGAGCTCGGCGTCGAGCTGTACGACATTTACGGTCTTACCGAGGTGTACGGCCCGGGCATCGGCATGAGCTGCGCGCATCAGTGCGGCATGCACTACTGGGACGATTTCGTCTACTTCGAGATCATCGACCCGAAGACCGGCGCGGTGCTGCCGGACGGCGAATACGGCGAGCTCGTCATCACGACGCTCCGGAAGCAGGGCGCGCCACTGATCCGCTACCGCACGCACGACCTGACGCGCATCATGACCGGCGAATGCGCCTGCGGCTCGCCGTTCCCGCGCATTGACATCCTGATCGGCCGCAGCGACGATATGGTCAAGGTCAAGGGCGTCAACATTTACCCCGGCCAGATCGAGGACGTGCTGCGCGACATCCCGGGCGTCTCGAGCGAGTACCAGGTCATGATCGACCACCTGTACGGCAAGGACATCATGACGCTGTTCTTCGAGACCGAGGCGGGCGCGGACCGCGACGCCGTCGGGCTCGACGTGCAGCGCGAATTCAAGGCCAAGGTCGGCCTCACGATCGTCCCGCGGCCGGTCTCCATCGGCGAGCTGCCGCGCAGCGAAAAGAAATCCACCCGCGTGTTCGACAACCGCTACTGAGCCTGTTTCGGCCGGCGTCCGCTTCTGCGGAGGTCGGCCGATTTTCGGTTGACAAACCCGCGCAGCCTGTTATACTAAAAACAGAAGAGGGGGCGGCGCTGCTTTGCGCGGGCGCCGCCGGCCGGACGGGAGGAATTGCCATGAAGAAAAACGGAGTGCGCGCGCTGGCTGCGGCCGGCCTTATCGGGGCGGTTTTGCTTTCGGCTTCGGGCTGCAGCACGCTGGCCGCGGCCGGGCTGCAGCGGGCAGCGGCTTCACCGACGCCGCAGGCGACGGCGGTGCCGCTGTATACGCCAACGCCGGAGCCGACGGAGAAGCCGACCGTGGAGGCGCTGCCCACCGCGGCGCCGAACGACAGCCCGGAGGTGCCGGCCACGCCGGAGCCGGGCACGGTGCAGATCACCGAGGAGAATTACCAGACGCTGTTTGCGCCCGCGCCGGGCTACGACCACATCGGCGTCGCGTACATGAAGGCCCCGGCGGCGTACAGCACGTTTGCGGACGCCTACCTGCCATACGGCGGCTCGATCGTCTACCGCGACGGCGGCTACACGGTGCTCGGCTCCGCGCACGGCATTTCCGTTCTCGAGCGCGTCTTTGACGCCGGGCCGTCCGCGACCGCCGAGACTTCGATGGAGAGCCTGACCGCGTATTACGAGGCGCTGCTCGCAGAGAGCGGCGAGTCGCTCGATTCATTGGGCGAGACGGATTACTACGCCGAGTACGACATCGCCGTGCAGCAGGCGCAGTCGCTTTCCGGCGACGGCCAGTATACGCACGACGCGATCCTCTACAGCGATACGCGCGGGAACGGGTACTATTTTCAGGCGATCCTGCTGTACTTCCCGGAGCAGTTCGACGAGGAAACGCCCGCGCTGCTCGAGGAGCTCAGCGACGTTTTCGGCATGACGCTGCCACAGCCGTGACGCGGCCGCGCGTTTCAGCCCGGCAAAACGGGCCGCGGCGAGCAAAGCGGCAATCGGCTTCGCCGACCGAAACAAAAAATAAGGAGTGGGGATTAAGATGAAAAACCAGTTGTCTGTTTTTTACGAGCATATCGTCGACGCGCAGAGCCAGACGGGTTTGCCGCTCGAGACGGTGTGCGAAAAGGTGAAGGGCTTCGGCTTTGACTTTGTGGAGATCGACGCCAAGCGCCTGTTTGCGGAGAGCGAAACGATTCTGCCGATGCTCGAGCGCGCGGGGCTCGGCGTCAACTGCATCTACTATTTCTTCGACTTCGGCGCGGCGGGAGGCTCGCCGGAAGCGGACCGCGCGGCGGCGCAGCGCGTCGTCGACCTGTGCGGCCCGGCAAAGTGTAACAAAGTGCTTGCCGTCACCGGTTTCCTGACCGAAGCGGAGATGGACCGCAGCGGCGCGGCCTATGCGAAGCGCCGCGATGCGATGGCGGCTTCGCTCGGCGTGCTGATCGAGCTTGCGGCGGCGCAGGGCGTCACGGTCGTGATGGAGGACTTCGACGGCGACAGCGCGCCGTTCTCGACGGCGGCCGAGCTGCTCTGGTTCATGCAGAACGTGCCCGGCCTGCGCTGCGGCTTCGATACCGGGAATTTCCTCTACAGCGAGGAGGACGCCGCGGCGGTGCTGCCCGATTTCCTGCCCTATATCTCGGCCGTACACTGCAAGGACCGCGGCTGGGCGAAAAATGCGGGTGAGCCGAAGATCACCGTCGGGGGCCGCGCGATGTACCCGGTGGCGGTCGGCGACGGCGACCTCGACATGGCCGGCATGGTGCGGACCATTCTGGACGCGGGCTACACCGGCGTGTTTGCCGCCGAGCATTTCGGGTCCGCCGACCAGCTCCGCGACATGGAGCGCTCGGCGCAGTATCTGAAAAACCTGTAAAAGGAGAACGATCGCATGAAAAACGGAGGGAGGCTCGGCGCGGCGCTGCTCGCCCTGTGCCTGCTGCTGTGCGGCTGCACCTGTGGTGCTGCGCAGCGGGAGGGCGCCGCTTCGGCGGCGGAAGCGGTCGGCCGGGCGGCGCGGCCCGCCCCAACGCCGGCGCCGGCGCGCGAAGCCGCGGTCGGTTCCGTGCCGCGCACGACGCCGGAGCCAACCCCCGCGCCTGCGCCGGAAGCGCTGCTCCTGCAGAACATGACGCTGGAGGAAAAGGTCGGCCAGATGTTTTTCGTGCGGTGTCCGGAAACGGACGGCGCGGCGATGGTCGCGCAGTACCAGCCGGGCGGCATTCTGCTGTTCGGCCGGGATTTTGAAGGCCTCTCACGCGAGCAGGCCGCGGAGACGATCGCCGCCTACCAGCGGGAGGCGAAGATCGGGCTGCTCGTCGGCGCCGACGAGGAGGGCGGCGACGTCGTGCGCGCCAGCGACAACCCGCAGCTTTCGGAAGCGCCGTACCGGTCGATGCGCGCGCTGTATGCGGAGGGCGGCACACCGCTGCTCTGCGCGGCGGAGGCCGAAAAGTGCCGCATGCTGCGCGGCCTCGGCGTCAATGTGAATTTTGCGCCGGTCTGCGACATTTCGGACGACCCGGCGGCGTTCATGTACGCGCGGTCGCTCGGCCTTCCCCCGGCGGAGACGGCCGCGGCGATCGGCGAGGTCGTCGCGACGTACGAGGCGGAAAACGTCGGCACCGTTTTAAAGCATTTCCCCGGCTACGGCAATGCGGCGGACAGCCACACGGGCGTCGTGTACGACGACCGCGACTTGGCGGCGTTTGAGGACGGCGCGTTCCTGCCGTTTAAAGCCGGCATAGATGCCGGGGCCGACTGCGTGCTCGTCACGCACAACATCGTGCCCTGCGTGGACGGCGAAGCGCCCGCGTCGCTCTCCGCGGCATGGCATGCGGTCCTGCGCGATACGCTCGGCTTTGCCGGCGTCATCATCACCGACGACCTCTCGATGGGCGGCGTCACCGATTACACGGACGGCGTGTCGGCGGCGGTCGCGGCGGTGCTCGCCGGCAACGACATGCTCTGCTGCACCGATTTTGAGACGCAGATCCCCGCGGTTCTCCGCGCCGTGGAGGACGGCACGATCAGCGAAGCGCGCATCGACGAAAGCGTGCTGCGCATCCTGCGCTGGAAGCTCGAGCGCGGGATCATAGCCGCCCAGACCGAATGAAATAAC
>HHCFR02800__coassemble_8433_pt1 | contig 4571 bp, 7 predicted proteins | sample HHCFR02800__metabat2_low_PE_068 | metagenome-assembled genome bin HHCFR02800
TTCCTCGACGCGTACTACGGAAAGGTGTGATGCAAGGTGGCAGGCACACAGGTCAACCCCACCCGCATGGAGCTCACGCGGCTGAAAAAGAAGCTTGTCACGGCCGTGCGCGGCCACAAGCTGCTGAAGGATAAGCGCGACGAGCTGATGCGCCAGTTCCTCGACCGCGTGCGCGAAAACAAGGCGCTGCGCGAAGAGGTGGAGGCGGCGCTGAAGGCCGCAAACGGCGATTTCATGCTGGCCCGCGCCGGCATGCCGGACGAAATGCTGAACACGGCGCTGCTCGCCCCGAAGCAGGAGGTCTCGATCTCCGCGGGCACGCAGAACGTCATGAGCGTGGAGATCCCGGACTTCGACTTCAAGACGCGCACGCCAGACCCGAACGACATCTACTCCTACGGCTTCGCCTTCACGACCGGCGACCTCGACGACGCGATCCGCTCGCTCTCCGCGGTCTTCCCGAAAATGCTGAAGCTCGCCGAGGTGGAGAAATCCTGCCAGCTCATGGCGGCGGAAATCGAAAAGACGCGGCGGCGCGTCAACGCGCTCGAGCATGTGATGATCCCGGAGCTGCAGGAAAACATCAAGTATATCACGATGAAGCTCGACGAAAACGAGCGCTCCACGCAGATCCGCCTGATGAAGGTCAAGGACATGATGCTCCAGCAGGCGCACCATTACGACACGATCTGACCGGGCGGCCAAGGCTTGTCCCGCAGAAAACGCAGAACGGCCCCCCGGCACAGCAGCCGGGCGGGCCGTTTTTGAACGCCTTTTTCAGGCCGGCTGCGCCGGCAGTTTGCTCTGCGGGCCGGTCTGCGGGAAGCCGCAGGCCGTACGCCGCGAGCTCATCCAGCTTTTGCCGGTTGTCCGTCAAAAGCTTTCTGGCTTTTTCATGCTGCTTCTTCACAAGCGCCACCACCTGCCGGTCGATCTGCGTCTGCGTTTCCGCCGAGCAGGCCAGCGAGGCGTCGCCGCCGAGGTACTGGTTCGTGATCGTCTCCATCGCGACCATGTCGAATTCGTCGCTCATGCCGACAAACATCTCGACGGATTCCGAGCCGGACATCGAGAAGAACGGGACGTTCGCCTCGCCGGCGACCGCCTTGGCCAGCATGGTCTTGCCGGTGCCCGGAGGGCCGACCAGCAGGAGGCCCTTCGGCATCGAGGCACCCACTTCCTTGTATTTATTCGGGTTGTGCAGGTAGTCCACGATCTCCTTGAGGTTCTCCTTGGCCTCGTCCTCGCCGGCCACGTCGGAGAATTTGATGCCCTCCGAGGATTTCACGTACACCTTCGCGTTGCTCTTGCCCATGCCGAAGGCCATGGAGTTGGCGCCGCCGGCGCGCTGCATCAGCTTTTTCGACATGTACTGCCCGATGCCGATGAAGATGACGATCGGCAGCACCCAGGTCAGCAGGAAGCTCAGCAGCGGGGACATCTGCTCGATGATCTCGCCGGAAAACTGCGCACCCGAGTCGGCCAGCCGCTGGGTCAGGTCGGGGTCGGGCATCATGCCGGTCTTGTAGATGGCTGTGTTTTCCTTGTTCGTGAACAGGATCTGGTTTTCCTGCTGCTGCACCTCGACCTGTCCCAGCTCTTTGTTTTCGGCCATTTCAAGGAAGGTGCCGTAATCCACCTGCTGCACCTGCCGCTTCGCTCTCGTTTTCCCGGGTCTGCCCGGCCGGCTCCTTTTCCGGCCTGCGCCTGCGCATCAGAAGGAGCAGGCCGGCCGCCAGACTGACAAGCAGCGCGACGCCGGAGCACACTGCGGGAATCATCCACTTATTATTTTGCCTCATTGTTTGTTTCCTCCCTTTTTTCTGAACTTATCTGCAGATCTATGGCTTTCAGCGCGGCAATCAGCGCATAGCGCATGGACTGGGCCGCGTAATCGATTGCGTATTCCGCGTAGAGCGCCAGCGCCTCCGCGTTGTCCTCTGCGGCGGAGCTGGATTCGCAGTGCAGGTAATCCGGCAGGTCCTGCTCCAGAATCCGCTTGACCGTCTCGAAATAGTGCAGCTGGGCATCGGCCAGCGCGGCCACCGCCGGCGAGCGGCTGCCCTTCACGTTTTCCTGAAGCAGCAGCTCGTTTTCCCTGTACTCGTCCTCCGTCCGCTGCAGCTCCTGCCGGATCTTCGGCTGGTCCGCCTGCTGACAGAGCCGCAGGCGGCTCTGCATATGGCCGTACTGCTGCTCCAGCTCATACAGCTTGATCGCGAATATCCCCTGACTGAACTTCATGATGCAAGTCTCCTTTCCCGGGTATCCCGCGTTGTTCTGTATCCGTTATACCAGACCGCCCGGCAGCCCGCCACTTGCAATTTTTTAAATGTGTATGGACAGATCTGCCGATGTGTAAAAAAGACTGACACTTCGCGTATTCTGTAAGGACAAAAAGAGAAAACTGCCAGTGTCCCCGCCGTGCGCGGTCTGCTATTCTATACGCAGAGGGACAACCGCGGACCGCGCCGGCCGCCCAAACGGGCGCCCGCGCGATTCGCACGCACATGCAATATTCATCTATATTTGTATAACAGGAGGTTTTCAAAATGAGAAACAGATCGGCTTTCGGCTGGGGCGAACTGGTCGTCGGCATCGCCCTGGTCGTTCTCGGCATCTTCACCTTTGCGCGGCCGTCCAGCGCGCTGACCGGAATCGTCTTTGTGTACGGGCTGCTCGCCGTCGTCACAGGCATCGCGGACATCGCGTTTTACGTCAAAATCGAAAGGCACACGGGGTTCGGCCCGGTCGTATCGCTTATAACGGGGATTCTGAGCATCCTCGCGGGCGTCCTGCTGCTGTTTAACCCGGACGCCGTCAAATGGGCCATGGCGCTCCTCTTCCCGCTCTGGTTCATCACGCACTGCATCTCGCGCCTGACCCACCTGCCGGTCATCCGGCTGACGGCCGGGTCGGGGTACTATTACTGCACGCTGATCGTCAACATTCTCGGCCTGATTCTGGGTTTCGTCATGATCGTGAACCCGATGCTTTCCCTTTTCTCGGTCAGCTACGTGATCGGCATCTACCTGCTGCTGGCCGGGATCGACCATCTTGTACTGGCGGTGAGCAGCATTGGAAAACGCGGATAAGAAAAACAGCGCCATCCGTCTGTTGGTGGCGCTGGATGAAAACTACCTGCCGCAGCTGCAGGTGCTTCTGACTTCGATTTCGATCAACAGCCCGCAGGACGTCGGGGCGCTTTACCTGATGCACAGCGGCATCCCCGCGGAAAGCTTGCAGCGCGTGGAAAAGCAGTGCAGCGCGTTCGGCTGCGCGCTGCACCCCGTGCCGGTCAGCGCGGACTTCTTTCAGGAGGCGCCGGTGACCAAACGGTACCCGCAGGAGATGTACTACCGCCTGCTCGCGCCGCACCTGCTGCCGGAGGACCTCGACCGGATCCTGTATCTCGACCCCGACATTCTGGTCATCAATTCGCTGCGCCCGTTGTGGGAGACCGACCTCAAGGGCTGCCTGTTCGCCGCGGCCTCCCATACGGGGCTGACCGAGATCGCGAACGACGTCAACCGGATACGGCTCGGCACCGACAGCGATTACTACAATTCCGGCGTCCTGCTGATGGATCTGAACGCCTGCCGGAAGGAGATCGTCCCCGAGGAGGTTTTCGCCTTTTCCGCAGGGCACCGGGTGAGCCTGCTCCTGCCGGACCAGGACATCCTCAACGCGATGTACGGCGACCGGATCCTGCCGCTGGACGACGCCGTATGGAATTACGACGCGCGCAACTTCAACAGCTACCGCCTGCGCAGCTCCGGCAAAGCGGACGCGGATTGGGTGATCGACAACACGGCGATCCTGCACTTCTGCGGCCGGGCAAAGCCGTGGAAGCCGGGCTACCCCTACCGCTTCGGCATCCTGTACAAGCACTATGCCCGGCTCGCGCAGAAATGGATCGCCGGGTAAGCGGGCACCGCGGATTCATACAAAAAATGATGCGCCGGGCTTCGGCGCATCATTCTGCGTTTTCTTCACTTTTTTCCGGCAGCATCCGGCAGATCTGTGCCGCCAGCTTGTCCGCGTCCACCGGTTCGTCGACGCAGCACTTGAGCAGCAGGCCGGATATTCCGAACGCCCAGAAATCCAGGGCCACCTCCATGTCCTCGTAGCGCACGGGCAGCTTTCTGGTGCTGTTGCGGATGAGCGTCCGCAGGTACGTCCGCGTCGCCTGCACGAACAGCTTTTCAATCTGCTCGCGCCGCTGGGAATCCAGCAGCCTGCGGATCAACGTGCGGTTTTCCATCGCCAGTGAAATGAGCGTTCCGATGGCTTTCTCCGGCGATTCCGCCTGCAGGCTGCGCTCCACCGCATCCTGCGTGACCTGTTCCAGAGACCACTCGACGACTTCCATGATATCCTGAAAGTGGTAGTAGAAGGTCTGTCTGGAAATGCCGCACGCATCGATCAGCGCCTTGACGGTGATTTTATCAATCCCCTTCTGCTTCGCCATCGTCGCGAACGTACTGGCAATGACGTTCTTCATATCGACCGGCATGGAGCTCCCCCTCCTTTTTGCATAGTATAGCAAGGAATCCTTTTCATTGTCAAGA
>HHCFR02800__coassemble_8708_pt1 | contig 4460 bp, 4 predicted proteins | sample HHCFR02800__metabat2_low_PE_068 | metagenome-assembled genome bin HHCFR02800
CTACCGCTTTATCGGCAAAATTGATTGAATGACACCAATATCTTTAACTATGTGAAACCGGGACAGCGCTGCCGGATGTCGCGATGCTGCCGGCGCTGGCCGCCGCCCTCGAGACGACCGTCGACGCACTGCTCGGCTATACGGCGCAGCGTTTGTCCAAGTACGAGGCGGCTTATGAGCAGAATGGCTTTTACTGGGGGTTGAACCCAAATCACCTCTGTTATGAAATCATGAAGCTGCGTCCGCCCGTGCGGCCGTACCGCGTGCTGGATGTCGGCTGCGGCGAAGGAAAAGATGCGGTGTTCTTTGCGCGCAACGGTTACGCGGTCACGGCATTCGACATTGCCGGGGCCGGCGTGGAAAAAGCCCGGGAGCTGGCGCAGAGAGTCGGTGTGCAGGTGAATTTTTTCAGGGCGGATATGGCGGATTACGAACCGGAAGGAATGTATGACATCATTTTCAGCAGCAGTGCGCTTGAGTATCTGCCCACACAGGCGCGGCAGAGGGTGATCGACCGCTTCAAGGCGCACACGGCGCCAAACGGCCTGAACGTGATCAACGTGCTCGTAGAGAAACCGTTTGTTGCGCGCGCAAAGAGCAAGGGCGGGAACCTGTGGCGATCCGGGGAACTGTTCACGGCGTATCACGACTGGCTGCTGCACAGATGCGAGGAGTCGATTTTCGACTGCAACAGCGGCGGCGTCCCGCACCGGCACTGCATGGATACGATGATTGCCGAAAAGTATATGTGACGCGCGGCGGATATGGATTATGCAAAGGGCCGCCTCCTGCAGCAGCTGCGGGAGGCGGCCCGATATTTATTCGGTTTTTTCAAGATCCCAGATGCTCCGGCTGCGGCGGAAAATCAGGCAGGTCAGCATGCCGAGGAAGCCGATCACGAGGAACAGCAGCGCGGCGCCCGCGCCCTTTCCTGCGCCGAACAGGGTCGTCCACAGGCTTCCGGCGGGCTGCGCCGCCATGAACGGCTCGAAGACGCTGTCCACGAGGAAGCCGCCGGCGAGGTAGCCGAGCGGGATCGTGAAGAACTGCAGCGTGTTGCGCGCCGCGTAAACGCGCCCCTGCATCCCGACCGGGATGCGCGTGCGCAGGAGCACGTCCATGTTGGCGTTCATCAGCGGGATGGAGATCCACCCAAGCACGGCCGCAACGCACCAGACGGGCAGCGAATGCCCGAGCGCAAGCAGGAAGTTTTCGGTGCTCATCGAAAACAGCAGGGCGTTGCAGATCACGCGCACGCGGCTTTTCGGCGCGGGCAGCAGCGAGACAAGCAAACTGCCCGCGAGCATGGCGAGCCCGGCGCAGGTGTTCACGGCGCCGAGCGCACCCTCGCCGCCGTTTGGCCGCGAGAGCAGCATGGCGGGGAGCGCAGCGTTGTAAATGGAGGCGATCAGGTTGATCGCGGCGAGAAAGAGGATCAGAAGCAGAATGCCGCGGTTGTCGGCAAGGTAGCGCAGGCCGCGTCCGGCGGCGCGCAGCACGGGCTCCTTTTCGCGGTCTCCGCCGCTTTTGGGAATGCGGATGAAAAAGAGCAGCGTGCAGAAGGCCAGCGCGAAGGTGAGCAGGTCCAGCGCGAGCACGGCGCCAAGCCCAAAGAGGCCGAGCACCGCCGTTGCGGCGATCGGCGTCAGGACGGAGTTCACGGCGCTCGAAAGCGAACGCAGCCCGCTCGTGCGCTGAAAGTGCCGCTTTGGGATCAGCAGCGTCGAAGCGACCTCAGACGCCGGCTGCTGCACGGTGTTCATCAGGCCGTTCAGGATGTTGAGCGCGTACAGATGCCACACGGCGAGACGGCCGGTGTGCAGCAGGAGGAATACGGCGACCGTCGTACCGGCCGCAAAGAGGTCGCAGACGAGCATCGTGACCTTTTTGTTCCAGCGGTCGCTCAGCGCGCCGGCGAAAATGCTCAGCAGGACGTACGGCGCGTAGGAACAGATCGAGAGCAGCGCCGTGCTGAGCGCGGAACCGCTCTGCCCGTATGCCCAGATGACAAGCGCGAAGCTCGTCATGCCGCTGCCGAGTGCGGAAAGCGCCTGCGTGGACCACAGCAGCAGAAACGGGCGCAGCGGACGCAGGGCGGAAAGCTTTGTTTTGAATTTTTGCATGATGACTTTGCTCCTTACAGTAAATTTCTGTTTCGGGAATGCAAAGTCTGCGGACGGTCATTGGCTCCATGCGGTCCCGTCCGGGATCAGACCCTGCATGGAGCTTTGACAATGCAAAGGATCATGGCTTGCCCTCCTTTTGAGCCGTTTGAGTCCGATTTTTCCTTGCTTTCAGTTTACCATGGTGCGCAGTGAAATGTCAACCCGGCTGCAGGGCGGCCGCAGGCAGGCGCGGCGCACGCCGGATTTATCCATGCAAAGTGGCAAACCGGGAATAAACTTTATGAAATTTAAGATTATTGTTGTAAACTTTCAGCGAATATGTTACCATATACTTGCAGAACAGGTGATACGCTGCTGCAAAGTTTTTCAACTCGATTACGACAAAACCCGCCGGTACTGGACCCTTCCTGATTTGGTTGCCGGCGGGTTCCTTTTTTATGGCCGACATGGTATACTTTAAGAAAAAGTGGAGGATGTGGTGCGGATGGAAACTTTCATCTGGGTGTGGCCGCTGCTTTCCCTGCCGGTGATGGCCGTGTTTTTCGGCATCTATGCGGCGACGCGTCCGCAGGGCGTCTCGCTCTGGCGTTCGGCGGCGAAATGCGGCGCGACCTTTACGGCGGTGATGACGGCTGTGGTCGGCGCGGTGCTGCAGGACCGCGGCGTGCAGGGCTGGCTGCTCGTGCTGGCGCTTGCGCTGTGCTGCGCAGCCGATTTTGCGATCGAGCGCAGCTTTATTGCGGGCGTCGTCGGCTTCGCGCTGGCGCATGCCGCGTTCATCGCGTATATCCTGCTTGCGGCGCGCCCGGTCTGGGCCAGTCTGCCGCTCGGCGCCGCGCTGTTCGCGGCGGCGTGCATCCTGTTTGCCCGGGAGCTTCGCGCGCTCGGCGGCAAGGGGGCGGCGCTGCTTTTCTACCCGGCCGTGCTTGCGGCGATGACGGCGCTGGCCGCTGCGCTGCCGTTTACGGCGGGGCCGCGGTACGCGATCTTCGCGCTCGGCGCGGCGGCGTTTGCCGTCTCGGACGTGTTTGTCGCGAAGGATGCGCTTTCCGGCGCGACCGACCGCCAGCGCAACGGCGCGCTGCTGCTCTACTACCTCGCCGTGTATGCGATGGCCTTCGTGCAGCTCTGAGCCGGCCGCAGCGTGTGCGGTGAACGGTCCGGCCGCGGCGTGAAATCGTCCGCGCGGTTCAGCAGCGCGTGAATTTCATCAGTACGGATTTCGGCAGCACGTGGGCAAGGAAGCGGTAAAATTTGTAGAACGCGCCCATCGTGCAGACGCTGCGCCCACGCAGGCCGGCGGAAAGCGCCTTTCTGGCCATTTTTGCCGGGTTCTGGTGCGGCAGCGCGTCGAAGGTGCGGCTCTTGCCGTGCTCGCAGCCCGCGACGGGCAGGAATTCCGTGTCCATCGGGCCGGGGCAGGCGGCGAGCACGTTGATGCCGCGGGGGCGCAGCTCCTCGCGCAGCGCGCGGGAAAAGCTCTGCACATAGGCCTTTGTGGAGCAGTAGACGGTCATGCGCGGCGTCGGCGCAAACGACGCGATCGAAGAGATATTGAGGATCAGGCTGCCCGCCGTCATGTAGGGCAGGCAGCAGCGCGTCACGGCGGTCAGTGCACGGCAGTTCAGGTCGATCATGCCGGTCTGGTCGCCGGGCTCGCTTTCGGGAAAATCACAGAGCCGGCCGAAGCCCGCGTTGTTGATGAGCAGCGACAGCGCGGGCTTTTCCTTTTCGAGCAGGCGCTCCAGCGTCCGGACGGCGGAGGGGTCGGTCAGGTCGAGCGGCACGGGGCGCAGCGTTTTGCCGGGGAACTGCGCGGCAAGCGCCTCGAGGCGCTCGCGGCGGCGTGCAATGAGCCAGAACGTGTCGATATCGGGACAGAGCTCGACGGCGGCGCGGAGAAGCTCCACGCCGAGGCCGGAGGACGCGCCGGTGATGACGGCGGTTTTCATCGTGCATTTCTCCTTTGAAGGCGGCCGGCGCGGGCGCCCAGCCGGGCTTTTTTCGCCTGCGGCCGCGTGGTTTGTGTCCCCATTGTACCGCCGGCGGGTCCGGGTGTCAAATTTCTTTTTTTGTCCAATTTGTAAATAAATGAAAAAAATCGGGAAAAAGCAGTACAAATTTTTGCAAAAGTGTGGTACAATGGCGATAACACTTTTGAATTCGCCCGGAAGAGGCTCCGGTGCGGAGAAAGGATCGGCAAAACATGAATACCAGCAAAAGAACCATGGGACGTTTTACCGCGGTCCTGCTCACCGTTCTGGTGATTGCGGCCGCGTTTTGTCTGCCCGTTTCGGCAGCGGAAACGACGTACACTTTGCCCGACGTGGGCAT
>HHCFR02800__coassemble_12828_pt1 | contig 3278 bp, 3 predicted proteins | sample HHCFR02800__metabat2_low_PE_068 | metagenome-assembled genome bin HHCFR02800
GCGGTCGGCAACGCGATCGCGACGGCGGAGGGCGCGGTGGAAGCCGCGATCCGTGAGTACCCCGGCACGCTGAACGGCGCGAAATGCCTCGTCACGGGCCTCGGGCGCATCGGGAAAAATCTGGCGCTCCTGCTGCACGCGATGGGCGCGCACGTCTATGTGGCGGCGCGGAAAAAGGGCGATCTGATGTTTGCGCGCGCGCTCGGCGCAGAGCCGCTCGCGTACCGCGAGATCACGCAGCGGTTCGACATCATTTTCAACACGGTGCCCGCGCGCGTGATCGGCGCGCCGGTGCTCGCACGGCAGGACGAGGATACGCTCATTCTGGAGCTGGCCTCCGCGCCCGGCGGCATCGATACGGAAAGCGCGCTGCGGATGCACATCCGCGTCGTCGAGGCGCTTTCGCTGCCCGGCCGCGTCGCGCCGAAAACAGCGGCGGAATACATCAAGGAAGCCGTTTACAATATGCTTGAGGAGTAGTGATCGCGTTATGCGTACCATTGCATTTGCCATGTGCGGTTCCTTCTGCACATTTGAGAGCGCGCTGAAAGAGCTTGCGCGCTTGAGAGAGACGTATGAAATCCTGCCGATTATGAGCGAGACGGCCTACAGCACGGACACCCGCTTCGGCACGGCGGAGAGCTTTCGCCGCCGCATCGAGGAACTCTGCGGGCGGGAGATCATCCACACAATCGCCGGCGCGGAGCCGATCGGTCCGAAGCACCTTGCGGACGCGATGGTCGTCATGCCGTGCACCGGGAACACTGCGGCGAAGATCGCGAACGCTGTGACGGATACAAGCGTCACGATGGCGGTCAAATCCGGCCTGCGCATCAAGATGCCGGTCGTCCTCGCGCTGGCGTCGAACGACGCGCTCGGCGCTTCGTGCCGGAATATCGGCGCGCTTTTGAACACAAAGCACATCTTTTTTACGCCTCTCGGACAGGACGACCCTGAGAAGAAGCCGAATTCGCTCGTCGCGCATTTTGAGCTTCTGCCCGAAACGCTCGAGGCCGCATTTCGCGGGGAGCAGCTTCAGCCCGTGCTGCGCTGAGATTTTTTGTTGAATTTACGGGGCCGCTGTGCTATACTAAGCCTAAACCGGCTTTAGCCGTGATAGGGAGGCGGCCATGCTCTACTGCACAAAATGCCAGACGATCTGCGAGGATTCCACCCGGGCGTGCCCGAACTGCCGGCGCAGCCGCGCGCTGCGGCCTGTCAGGGAGGGGGACGAGGTCTTTTTTATGAAGGTGCACGAGGGAGAGGCGGCGGAGCTTTCCGCGCTTTTCGAAGCGCGGGCGATCCGGCACCGCACGGAGCCGGTGAAGGCCGGCTTTTCCACTAGTATTTACGACCCGGAGTTTTTGCCGACCGACCGCAACGTCTATGTGGAGTATCAGGACCTCGAGCGCGCGAATCAGGCGATGGCCGAGGAGCGCGAGGAGGAGCCGGCGCCGCCCGAGGAGGACGAAATGCCGAAGGGAAAGCGCATGGTGATCCAGACGGTTTCGATCATCGCGTTTCTGGCGCTCGTGATGCTCGCCGTTTTGGCGACGGATCAGATCGCGGCGTTTCTGAAAAACCTCGTTATGCCGTAAAACCACATGCGCAGGCATGGAATGGAGGATATAAAAGTGAAGAAGTATAAACCCGATACAACTTGCATCCACGCGGGCTACACGCCGGGCAACGGCGAGCCGCGCGTCCTGCCGATTGTGCAGAGCACGACGTATACCTACGAGAGCTCCAAGGAGATGGGCGACCTGTTCGACCTCAAGGCGGACGGCTTTTTCTATACGCGGCTGGGCAACCCGACGCTCGACGCGGTGGAAAAGAAGCTCGCGGCGCTTGAGGGCGGCGTGGGCGCGATGCTCACCGCTTCCGGGCAGGCGGCCTCGATGATATCGATTCTGAACATCTGCCGCGCCGGCGGCCATGTGGTCTGCTCGAGTGCGATCTACGGCGGCACGTTCAACCTGTTTTACAAGACGATGAAGGAGATGGGGATCGATTTCACCTTCGTTTCCCCGACCTCCACGGCGGACGAGCTGCGCGCGGCCTTCCGCGAGAACACCCGCTGCGTGTTTGCGGAGACGCTTGCGAACCCCTCGCTCGTCGTGACGGATCTCGCGCTGTTCGCGGACGTTGCCCACGAGCACGGCGTGCCGATCATCGTGGACAACACGTTCCCGACACCGGTCAACTGCCGGCCGTTTGAGTTCGGCGTCGATATCGTCGTCCATTCCACGACGAAGTATCTGGACGGCCATGCCGTGCAGGTCGGCGGCGCCATCGTGGACAGCGGCAACTTCAACTGGGACAACGGCAAGTTCCCGGAGCTGACCGAGCCGGACGAGTCGTACCACGGCGTCATCTACACGAAGCAGTTCGGCAAGGCAGCCTATATCGCCAAGGCGCGCTGCCACCTGATGCGCGACCTCGGTGCGCAGGCTGCGCCGATGAACGCGTTCCTGTTGAACCTCGGCATGGAGACGCTCGCGCTGCGCATGGAGCGCCACTGCGCGAACGCGCTGGCCGTCGCGAAATTCCTTGAGGCGGACGAGCGCGTCGCCTGGGTCAACTACCCCGGCCTGGAGAGCAGCCCGTACTATGCGCTTGCGCAGAAGTATATGCCGAACGGCACCTGCGGCGTCGTTTCCTTCGGCATCAAGGGCGGCCGCGAGGCGGCTACGAAGTTTATGGACAGCCTGGAGATGGCTTCGGTCGTCACGCACGTGGCGGATCTGCGCACCTGCGTGCTGCATCCCGCCAGCACGACGCACCGCCAGCTTTCCGACCAGCAGCTCAAGGAGGCCGGCGTCGGCGCCGACCTGATCCGCTTCTCCGTCGGTATCGAGAACATCGAGGACATCCTCGCCGACGTGCAGCAGGCGCTGGAAAAGGCCGTGCAGTAAGCCGCCAGCCGCCCGGCGAAGCGCGGCGCATCAATTCGGGAACAGCCGCAGGGTCATGCACCGCTGCGGCTGTTCTTGCATTTTGTCCGGCGCTGTGGTAACATAAAGCTGAACAGACCGGCAAACGAAGCGGTGGGAGAGTGAAGAACACATGGCACATTTTCTGATGTTTTTGCTGTATGCGGTTTATGCGCTTGTTTTGGGGATTCTAGCCGTTGTTTTAAAGAGGAAGCACACGCAATTTCCCGACTTTCGCGTGGGATACCACAACAAAAAGGCCATGGAAAGCAAAGAGAAGTGGGACCGTGTAAACGCGATTGCGGGGAGCTTGTGCGCCGTGTTTGCCGTCGCCGCCCAATTCCA
>HHCFR02800__coassemble_16652_pt1 | contig 2649 bp, 2 predicted proteins | sample HHCFR02800__metabat2_low_PE_068 | metagenome-assembled genome bin HHCFR02800
CCACGTTCCGGCCTGCCTGACAACCGCGCGCGGGCCCGGTGTTTTTTCGCGCAATGCCCTTGCATATCGCGCCCGTTTTTGCTATAATAGACCTAGTTTTTTTCACCGGGCCGCAGAATGCCCGTTTTTTTATGGATTTTTGCAGGATTGAGAGGGACGCGAAAGGGGCAGAATGTTTATGAGAAAAATCGGTTTTGACAGTCAAAAGTACATCCGGCTGCAGTCGGAGCGCATCCGCGAGCGCATCAACCAGTTCGGCGGCAAGCTGTATCTCGAATTCGGCGGCAAGCTCTTCGACGATTACCACGCTTCCCGCGTGCTGCCGGGCTTTGAGCCGGACAACAAGATCAAGATGCTGCTCGAGCTCAAGGACCAGGCCGAGATCGTGATCGCGATCAACGCGAACGACATCGAAAAGAACAAGCGCCGCGGCGACCTCGGCATCACCTACGACACCGACGTGATCCGCCTGATCGACGTTTTCCGCGGCTTCGGCCTGTACGTCGGCAGCATCGCGCTGACGCAGTACGCGGACCAGCCCTCCGCCGAGATTTTCGAAAAGCGCATGACGGCCCTCGGCCTCAAGGTCTACCGCCTGTACCGCATCCCGAATTATCCCGCCGACCTCAAGCTGATCGTCAGCGACGAGGGCTACGGCCGCAGCGACTACATCGAGACGACGCGCTCGCTCGTCGTCGTCACGGCGCCCGGCCCGGGCAGCGGCAAGATGGCCACCTGTCTTTCGCAGCTTTACCACGAGCACAAGCGCGGCATCAAGGCCGGGTACGCGAAGTTTGAGACGTTCCCCATCTGGAACCTGCCGCTCAAGCACCCGGTGAACCTCGCCTATGAGGCCGCGACCGCCGACCTCAACGACGTGAACATGATCGACCCCTTCCACCTCGAGGCGTACGGCGAGACGACCGTCAACTACAACCGCGACATCGAGATTTTCCCGGTGTTGCGCGCGATTTTCGAGCGCATCTACGGCGAGTGCCCCTACAAGAGCCCGACGGATATGGGCGTCAACATGGCGGGCCTTTCGATCGTCGACGACGAGGCGTGCCGCGAGGCTTCGAAGCAGGAGATCATCCGCCGCTACTTCAAGACGGCCTGCCTTGTGCGGCAGGGCCTTTCCTCCGAGGAGGAGCTGCAGAAGATCGAGCTTCTGATGCGCACGCTGAATCTGGAGCCCGAGAACCGCGGCGTTGTACCGGCTGCACTCGCAGTCGCCGAGCGCACCGAAGAACCGGCCGCCGCCATCGAGCTGCCGGACGGCCAGATCGTCACCGGGCGGACGACCGCGCTGTTCGGCGCTTCCTCCGCCGCGATGCTCAACGCGCTCAAGACGTTAGCGGGCATCGACGACGCGATCAACCTGATTTCGCCGACCGTCATCGGGCCGATCCAGACGCTCAAGACCGACTACATGCAGAGCCGCAACCCGCGCCTGCACACCGACGAGATGCTCGTCGCGCTCGCGATCAGCGCCGCGACCGACGCAAACGCGATGAAGGCCATGCAGCAGCTCGACGCGCTGAACGGCTGCGACGCGCACTCGACGGTCATCCTCTCGAATGTGGACGACAGCGTGTTCAAGCGCCTCGGCGTGAACGTCACCTGCGAGCCGACCTACGAGAACAACAATCTGTACCACAAATAAGCGGCCGTTCCGCTTCACCGCGCGCAGGCGCGAAAACGGCGCAGGGGAGAAACTCCTCTGCGCCGTTCTTTTTTTGCCGATTTACCTTGTTCCGCGGCGGCGTCTGCGGGCGGCCGCCGTCAGGCCGAGGCCGGAGGCCGCCAGCGCGGCGAGCCACAGCGCCGGAACGCCCGGGTCGCCGGTCTTCGGGCCGAGGCCGGGCTCCGCCGTGGGGGCGGGCGTCGCGGTGGGCGCGGCTGTGGCCGTCGGTGCCGTTGTTGCGGTCGGAGCCGTTGTTGCGGTCGGGGCGGTCGTCGGCGCAGGCGTGCCCGTCGCCGGGATCGCCACCGCGGCCTTCGCATAGCCGCAGACCGTGCATTCCTCGTGCTTCGAGCCGTTCTCGGTTGCGGTAGCTTCCTTATCCGTTATCCACGCAAACGTGTGGGCGGCTGTGTTCAGCTTCTCGCCGCACGCGCAGGTATTCCAGTGGTTGGTTTCATCAGAATGCCAGCCTGTTCCGTCGGCCGTATGATCTTTCAGTTTGGGAATGATGATTTCCTCTAAGCTCAGTTCATTGGCCCCTGCAGCGCCTTTATAGTATTTCTGGCAATACGCGCAATACCAGCATTCGATATTGCCATCCTCCAAGTGCGTCGGCTCTTTCGCATCAACACGCTCCATATCATGTTTTATTTCGTACGTTATGCTGAAGTGCGCTTGCCCTTTTGTGCCGTCTTGGCCGGTATAAGAGAGAAAGGTCTTCAGGGTCGATCGCGTCTCGGCACTTAAGCCGTCTTTCAGTCTGACCGTTACGGTTGCTTCTTCGTCTGGTTCCAAAGTGGTTTTATCAAGGGTAATGATAAGCCATGGATCCTTGCCGCGTTCTTTTAATTGAATCGTCTGATCCCCGGTATTTTTGATCGATATATACTTCGGCTCCTGCGGCTCGTAGCCTTCCGTGACAGAAGGCAGCCGGATTGCATCGGGCGTTACGGAGACAGAGGCAG
>HHCFR02800__coassemble_18603_pt1 | contig 2423 bp, 3 predicted proteins | sample HHCFR02800__metabat2_low_PE_068 | metagenome-assembled genome bin HHCFR02800
GATCTCCCAGCCGTTTTCGACGGCGTTGTTGATGTTTCGCACGCCCTCGACGAAAAATTCCCCGTACTTGTACCGCTTGTTGCGGTTGGTCTTCAGCACCCCAAATTTCTGGTATGTCGCGCTGCGCGTGTAAACGCGTTCCGTTTTCATGTGTTGTTCCCCTTTCCCTCTGCTTCGCGCTTGGGGGGCAGCAGGCGCTGCACCGCCTCGCGCACGTATTCCGCAAGCGGCTTTTCCTGCACGCCCACTACGCTGACCGCGCAGCGGCTCACCGGGATCAGCACCTTTCTCGCGCTGCTCTCCGAGATGGCCGCCGCCATTTTCGGCGTGATTTCACCGAGCAGCGCGTTCGCCGCAATGATCCCGATGGGGCCGACGATCACGTCCGCCCAGGCGCTGTTCACAACGACCGGGTTTTCGCCGGTCGCGGCGGCTGTGGCGCCCGCGCGCAGCATCGCCGCCGTCGCCATGCTGTTCGTGCCCACGGCGACCAGCTCCGCCTGCGGCACGCTCCTCAGGATCTGCTCGGTCAGCGCGGCGCCCATTTTGCCGCCCTGCCCGTCGATCACCAGTATTTTCATTTCCCTATGCCTCCAAAGTCTGAACTTCCGTTACGGCTCCTCCACAACGCCGGAAACCGGCAGCTCGCCGTACATCAGCACCGTGCAGTCGACCGCGACGCCGCCCACCGTCACCGGCTCGCCCGCCGCGTAGATCTCCAGCGTCTCGATCGGGCGGCCGCCCGCCTCGTAAAACGCGCGGAACGTCTTGGAAATCGCCTCAAGCGCCGCTGCCGAGGACGCGCCGTCGATGTAGCTCTGCAGTGCGCCCGAGAACTGCAGGCGCACAACGCCGTCGGATTCGTCGAGCGCCTCGAGCACCACGTCCGCCGGGAACGCGCCCTTTTCCGCCATCTTCTCGACGAGCGCCGCGGCGTCCGTCGTCTCGCCCTGCAGCGTGTACTGCGTCAGGCCGCTGTCGTTCGGCACGAAGACGGGAACGTCCTGCGCAGCGACGGCGGCGACCGTGCTGCCCGCGGCGGGCTCGGCGGCTGCCGGCGCGCTGTCCGGCTCAGCTTCCGCCTCGGCTTCTGCCGGGGCCGATGCTTCCGGCGTGGCTTCCGGCGCGGCTTCCGGCGCGGCTTCTGCGGCCGCGGGCGCGGCGCCCTGTGCCGATGGCGCCTCCCCGGCGCTGCAGCCGGCCGCCGAAACGCAGAGCAGCAGCGCAAGGCAGAGCGCCGCCGCGCGTCTATTTGGCTTGTTTTTCTTCGTTTGACCGGTCATGTCGATCGTCTCCCTTCTGCGCCCGCCTGCGCCGGAATACCCGGAACACGCGGCGCATATCCGATTTGATGCTGCTCGTCTGCAGCCATACGGCGAGCTCCCCGCCGATCAGCAGGATATACATGCATATGAACAGCCACATCATCAAAATGACGATCGCGGCGAGACTGCCGTAGATCGTTGCATAATTCGAAAAGTTTTCGACGAAAATAGAGAAGAAGGTGGAAAAAAGCACCCAGCCCGCCGCCGCAAACGCTGCGCCCCAGAAGGCGTTCTTCCAGGAGACCTGCCGGCGCGGGATCGCGATGAACATCAGCCAGAAGAACAGCAGCAAAATCAGAAAGGCCATCAGGGGTTTGAATTCGTTGATGATGCGCGGGAACGAGGGCGGCATGTAGTCGACCAGCCAGTCGTAGAGCATGTCGCCGAACACGAGCAGGCCGATGCTGACGAGCAGGATGATTGCGAGCGCCAGCGTGTAGACGATCGCGAGCGCGCGCATGAAAAAATAGTTGCGCTTCGGCACGTCGAACACCGCGTAAAGCCCCTTGACGAGCGCGAGCATGCTCGCCGAGGCCGACCAGACGCAGATGATCGCCGTCATCGAGAGGATGCCCTCCGGCGCGCGGATCTCGCTGAAAAGCATGCGCAGCATCTCGTCCACCGGCGAGGGCATTACGTTCGCAAACGCGAACAGCAGCGTCGTGTCCTCGAAGCGGATCAGCTGCGAAAGCGTGAGCAGGAACATCAAAAACGGGATGAAGGCGATCAGGATCCAGAACGAGGCCTGCGCGGCATAGGCGTCGATGGCGTCCTTGTCCATTTTCTCGTAAAACCACAGGAAATGCTTGCGCACGAGCCTTTTCACGGCGCGCCCCTCCCTCCGTTTGCCGTATGGCAACAGTATAGCACAGAAATATGAAATTTTCCAGCGAAAAAGCACTTGACAAAAGAAAAAGCATCGGTTATAATTATGTACGCTCCATCAAGATTTGGAGTCTATATGGCGGCATAGCTCAGTTGGCTAGAGCATTCGGTTCATACCCGAAGTGTCGATGGTTCAAGTCCATTTGCCGCTACCATATGGCCCGGTGGTCAAGCGGTTAAGACACCGCCCTTTCACGGCGGTAACACGAGTTC